>Ga0209611_10009948_pt1 | contig 14170 bp, 8 predicted proteins | sample S1TSphgellanicum_3_FD_187693 | JGI IMG/M metagenome (GOLD analysis project Ga0209611, IMG submission 187693) | Host-associated microbial communities from peat moss isolated from Minnesota, USA - S1T2_Fc - Sphagnum magellanicum MG (SPAdes) (version 2) | ecosystem: Host-associated > Plants > Peat... | reverse complement strand
TATTCATTTGTATATATATTGTACATTGGTTCATTATTAATCCATATAAATTCATGATCATGTGCATTATCATAGCTTTGGAATTAAATGGCAATAAATTTATGAATTGATCACAAATAATAACATTCAATATTTTTAAAATGATGTTTGAATTAAATTCCTTGATGTAATCATGAGTTGTTATATTCATTTCATTATATTTATTATGTTGATTATGAATTATCTAAAACACATATTTGACATATAAAATAATTCTTACATGATTAAACCTTCTTGGGAAAAAAACTCCTCGTTTTAAACATTTTTAGCTTTCATCCAATGCATATCCAAATTATTTTTATGTGATTTATGGACATGACATGCAAACCTTAACATAAAAATTGAAACATGGTCAATACACCAATACATAACATGTACATAATTTCACATAAACAATTGGCATACACATATTACAACTTTGAACAAATTTTAATTCTAAAATTGAAAAATAGTATCCAAATTTGTCATTCTATTTCAATTATGCTACTCACACAACAAAACTCCCAAAAAAATCCTACAATGTTTATAATCACAACATCTTTTTTTTATTTTATATTATAACATGTACATTTTTTTAATGGATTCAGTAACTTATATATATTTTTATATGCAAATTGTGACATTGAAAAAAAAATTATTGTGGTGGTAAGAAGGAAGATTGTGAATGTGGAAAAGTGGGTGGTTTCAACACAAATTATATGATTTTTTTGTTTTGCCAAAATTTTCAGAAAAAATAGTATTTAATGTTGAAACTTTTGAAAATTCAATCCAAATAGCTAGATTTGAATGCACAATCTATGCACCAAAAATCATAAATTTTGATCAATCTAATCAAAAGCATAGTGTGAAACTTGTGAGAAGTTCAGTGATTTTATTACAATTAATCATTATATGTTGAAATTTTCAAAATAAAAAACTCAAGTACTGAATTTTTAACTTCAAATTATATTAATTATTTTAGTGACAAAGCCGCCAAGGTGCTATGGTAATGCAATGGAACAATAAATTACACAAGTGGAAGATGAAATTGAAAATTTGGAAAGGCAAATTATAACAAAACAAATCAAAATATCCCAATCAGGGAGTTAAGAAAAAACTTTGGGCTGACAAAATTAAATGAGAAAAAGTCATTCCAAAATAATAATAATAATAATAAGTTGAAGACAAAGAAATGAAACTTCAAAACAAAAAAATTTGAATTCCTTTGTTGAAATTTGAATTTTAACACAATAAAAATAAGAAGAAAGAAACTAGAGGACAACACCATGTTGTAAAGCGAAATTAATCCCAAACCATTTTATTTTACGCTTTGATGTCATGTGATACATTTGATTTTTAATTCATTTTGAAGGATGGGTGGAAAAACGTTAAAATTGACCAAAAAATGAAAATACTCATTTTTATTATGTATCATGCATATAAAAACATGCAATTAACATCAAAGTGAATGGAAAATAAGATTAAAATGTTTTATGCTATTTATGTTATTTATTCAATTTATGAAACTTTATAACCAAAAAATTCAAACTAAATTCAAAAATCATTGAAAAATTAGAAAAATTAAAGTGTTTTGCACACAAAATATTTGTTTGAAAATATGTGTATCAAATTAGGTATCAAAATCATTATATATAGATGTATATAATTTTCTGGAACTTAATTCGTCTTAATTTCATGTGAATTTTACAAAAAATAAACCTCAAAGTAGAGAATTTCAAACAATTCGGAAAATTTTTATTAAAAGATGTTTATAGTTGAAATTCAATGGATAATACTAAAAACCTATCTTATTTTTGGTCATGCAATTTTTAAACTTTTTTCTAATAATTTTATGATGAGATATTTTCATCTTTTCAATCTACTAATATCATACATAAACAAGGGGATTTTTATGTTTACATTCAAATAAAACATATCAAAACATTGTCAATTTGTGAATTATTTTTTAAATTATTAATTTTATGTGTCATTATTATGTGATGACCATTGATGTGTTGTGTTGAACATAACATTGTTGAATTAAACCCTAAACCATTCACATTTAAAGGTTTTGATTAATCATGATAAACCTTTCAACATTAAGCTCTTGCAAATACCCAAATTATATATATACACACACACACACACACACACACACGAAAACCTAAGACAATGGAGCTTATGATTTAGGTCAAAATGTTCAAAATTATGACAAGGGCACAATTGTTTTTTAAACATGTTAACAATGATTGTGACCTACAAAAAATCAAATATCAAAAAATATGATTTATACATCTTTAATTTTTCACGAGTAACTTTATTTGGGCTTGAATTAAAAACATGCACATAAATTGATTGGCTTAGAATTTGAAGTTTTAATATTACCATCATCAAATAACTTTAACAAATATAATTTATTATAATTTATTAAGATGTTGGTTTTATTCTAAGAAAAATATTTTCAACCATTATTATAAATAAAAAAAATTCTAAGTATGAAAATATAATTATAGGATTTTTGAAACATATTCAATGGATTTGCATAATCATCCTAAGGCCTTATGAAAAATAAACATTTGTAATGCACCTCACAAAATAAAGATGGCCTATATGAGTATTGTTTATTTAAAATATATATTTATAAATTTTCATGTGTGTAACTATCATGTATTACCTTAATGAAATCTTGTTGCGAAATTCAAATGCACATATTTTTGGGATGTCAAAATCACATTTGACCTACCTATTCACCTTGTTTCCAAACCCTTGCAAATTTTTATTTTCACACAATAATCGCACACTTATAAGATTTAAAGAAAGTTTATTTAAAAATATTTAATGATATGTGTCACAAATGCCAATGTCATGGGGTTCATTCATTTGAATGTTCATCAATTATTTACAATAAATTTATACTTAATTTTTAGTTTCAGTTCATTTTTAGTTAGTCTATAATTAAGTTTTAGTTCATTTTTAGTTGATTCTCAGTTAAGTATTAGTTCACTTTCAGTTCGTTTCTAGTTAACTTTTAATTCATTTTCATTTAATTTATAGTTCAATTTTAGTTGAGTTTTAATTCATTTTCGATTGATCTTAATTCATTCATAATTCACACATGGGTGAACATGTGTCACATGTAGATTGGAAGCTTGTTCATAAATTTTCTTCAATTAAATGCTTAATGGTATAAATAAAAGTAAAATTTTCCATTACCTTTGGTTTGTTCAACACTAGTTTTGGGTATGTTTTCTTGTCATAACTTTGTTCTATTTCTTCTTTACAATAAAATTTTGTTGAATTATTATTTGCATTTGTCATCTTCTTGTTCTTGTTTTTCTTGTTTCATGGTCTAGATTTGAAACTAGGCCTACATTTGTTATCATTTTCTTAGAAAATCTTCTAGTTTTGGTTGTTTTCATGTTTGTGACAATATGTGTGTAAACAATTAAAATTTGCAACCCCTAGCAGGTGTCCATTATTAAATGAAAAATAACACAATTATATGGATGTAACGCAAAACACATGCATTTATAAACAAATAACCTACAAGTATATTTTATCAAAATTAATAATAAGTTAAGATGGCCTTTTAAAAAACTAAATCTAAATGTGTCCTAAAATTTTATTTGTGTGTAATTTCGTCAAAGATTTAAGGTTTAGGTTTAAAACCTTATACTACTTTGAGTAGTACAATTTAAATAAATTAAATAAACTAAATGAGTTAATAACTTTTACATAAATTAATTTGAACTTTTATTTTAATTTTTTGTGCACAAAACCTTTTATTGCACTTATCAACTTCAACTTAAATTTGCATTTTCCATTCAAACAACATGAAAATCATTTTTAATGGGTTTTCATTTTTTAATAATCATTGAAAATTATGTGTGGAATATGTTCATTAAATTTCACAATAATTCAACGATAGATTTTAAATATAAACATTTAAACCATAGGCGGTCAAAGTATACCTTGACCACTATTCACACTTGTAATTTAACACATTCATTGAAGTTTCAAAAATTAAACAAATATTTTTAACTTTTCCATCTGGACACACAAGAAGCTTTAATTCCAAATTAAATCAAATAAAGTGGGGACTTTTTTTCTCTTTAAACTTGATTATGTTCCCTTGTGCTTAACACCAAAACATTCAAATGTTAAAATTTCCTTGTTATCATTTTTATTTATGTCAAATTTGATGGATAGATGTGTAAAATTATTTGAGATCAATTCAATTTTGAAGAACATTTAAGGATATGTTAGGAAAAAATCAATATCTAAAGTTGTTGTTTTGAAACACAACAAACATTTTTGTTCAACATAATAATTACATAAATTTTCCTATGAACATTTTATATTTTATGTTCAAAAAAAATGTTTTTACAAGATTGTGCAAGGTTGTAGATCTGAAATTTATTTTATCCTTTGAACTACTATTTGTAAACTTAGACCAAATTATATGTTTTATTTAACATAATGTCAACATAATGATATTTTTAAAGAATGTCATTTTTTGTTGCACCCAATCACCTTTATGAGTCAACCTTATATGCCACCATGTTAGTTAATAATTGAGCTTAATGATGAAATACAAGGAAAAAACACCAAATGGGGTCTACCACTTATGAACACACTAATAATTTGCTTCAACTTCATCATTTTACATGTTTTTCCAAGCATGGACTAAAATTACGTCTTCATGTTGATATTCCATTAGTATAAGTTTGTTAATATGCTTGTAAAATATATTAGCCCAATGGAAATCCTATGTATGTTTAAGGGCTTTCATTTTCATCCCATTATTGTAAATGACTTTCATTGTTTTCTAATTTAAAATTATCGTGTTCACCATAAAGATAATGAATTTCACTTCTTATACTCATTGCAGCAAAAACAAGTATTTAGTTTTACTTAAAACAATGTTTGTGTTATCTCATCTTTTGATTTCATATGGCTCATTATTTAATACAAAATGTTATAAACATGAGTTCTAAAGGTCTTTAATTTTGATGCATTTCACATGGTCATGAAAAAACCAACAATGTTCCAAATTTTCTTATATGAATTTTGTTGTTTTGCATAACCTAATTTCACAATTGAATATATTTTTATATCAATATTCCCCCAAATGACATGCTTGATGTGTAACTTCACATAATAAATTTGATTTAATTATATGCTTTAAACAACTATTCCTAATTAGTCATTTTATTATGTATTCAAATGTTCAATTACATGTTTCAACCATCTATCAATGTTGGACCCCAACTAATGTTTTTTTAATGGGAAATTTTCATATATTTGATTTTAAAAACCATTTTTAGCCTCCTTGCTTTGAATTGGGGCCATCGATTTCATCACCATTCAACGACCTTTTTGAAAAAAAATCACATTTTTAATGAAAGGATGAAGATACTTGTCATTTTGTTTGACATGAAAGAGTTGTGATATGCTTGTTTTCAAAAGAGGCATGTCACAAGTTACATCATCTTGTCATAAGCTCCCATTTGTTTGTAAGCTTTTTGTAGAACATTTTTTTCTTTTTGTCACTCAAATTACAATTTATTTCAATAGGGTGTCACCTCTAGTTATCAAGTTATCAATGGTCTATAACTACCATTGTAACACATTACATGAGTTACAATAACAATCAGGAGTTTAAATAGAGTTGAAATGAACCTTCAATTTTTTGTTTATTTATTTTTGTTGTTGAATGTTGCATCAAATCATTGAAACATACCATATGCACGAAATGGTTTATCTTTTCAAATGTAATCATGTTTCAACAAGTCTAAATTTACATTCTAGATATTTTGCACATGATTCAATGACCATTGCAACAACACCCTTTATAATTTTGTATTACATTTTGGTTTACCATTCAAATTATGTGTCAATGGAAATAATTGAAATGTTCAATTTCAACATGGATGATGTGAACACCCATGTATTGAACCTAACATTTTAAATGATGAAAAATAATTCATGGGTTGCATTATGTAAATAAAAGTGGCTCAAAGTGACATCTGAAAATGAATTATAAGCCTATTTTTTTTGGCAAGGGGAGGTGGGCATGAGAATAAACTTTTATAAATTTTGGACCAAGGCCCATATAATTAAACACCCATGTGAAGACTAGGTAAGTGATTTTTTTCCTTTCAATTTTCAATTGCTTCATTCTATTATACCCTTGGAATTTGTAAATTGTTTATGTGCATCTTGGGTGTTATACACATGTTGGGTATTTGATTACATTTGTTAATTGAATATTATTGTTTCAATAAGCTTTGGCTTTTCAAGCTCCATTGCCTTGTGTTACCATCACTAATTAATGATGTTCAAAAGCCATATACTTTTTTCAAAAACATGGGCAATTTATAAAGTTGTTAATGATTTTTTTCCAATTGTGAAGGTTGTGTTTTAAACTAAAGAAGGGGACATTGGCTTTTTGGGAACATTTTTTTGTTTATCATATTGACATGTCAAGAGATTTGAGAAAACCTTATATGTCAAAAAGTTCTTGATAATTTGGCTAAAGAGGAAAAATATATTTTAAAATTTTGAGATAGAACAATTGATTGCTTGCATGAAATACCAAATATTAGAAGCTTTTCAGCCTTTCATTTGTTTTTTGCATACATTTCACATGCAATAAATAAATAAATGTTAGCATTGATGTTGGATCCTAGGTTTAAAAACATGCACGTGACTTGTCAACATTTATGTGGGGTGTGAAAATGTTGCCAATCAAATTATTGAATATGATTAGAAGTTGTTTTTTTTTGTTGTTGGATGTGTACAAGTTGTTAATATTTGTAAGGGTTAAAGAATTTCAAAACTTTGGCTTTGTTGTGGATTGTTAGTTCCAAAGCTTTGACACAAATGCAAACAATTTCTTTGAAATTGTTGATAGAAAGTTCTATTCATTCCAAAGTAATCTTGTGAATGCAAAAAGTTGTAAATGTGCTTTAACATGGTGGTGTGTAGAAAAACTTAAGTTTCCCATTGTGGCTATACTAGTTTGACACATTTTGGGGAACATTTTGTTAGCCAGATTGAACGAAAAGAATATTTTCCAATGCACTAGAATCATAATTTCTTTGCATAGATGTTATGTTCAAATAGACAATTTAAACAAGTTGATATTTGTGAATTAAAATTGGTCCCTTGATTCGCGTGTTGGATGTGTGAAACCTTTTGATGTTGAATGTACACATGAAGTATAATTGGAGTTGACATATGAGTTGGAAGTTGGCGAGGAATTTTTAGAGTCACATGATCCACTTTAGTTTAGTTTAGAAGTTCACTAAAAATCATGAAATGAGATTTATGTTAGGGTTATTCAACAATGCCATTTTTCAAGGTTCTAGATTGTTTACTAGCTTTGTTTTTCATCAAACAATATGGGCATATTGCTAGAGTGAAGGAAAATAATGGATTGGTGATAATTTGGATTTTTTGGGTGTTGGTTTTTGTGTCATGCTTTTATACTTTGTTCTTTGTGTCTTTTGACCTTTTGGTCTTTCAAGTTTTCTTTTGTTGTTGTCATAATTTAGTTTTTGTCTTCCCATGAGACTTATTTTTGTAATGTGTCCATACAAAGGCAAGTGTGTAACTTCTTTTTTGATGCGATTTATCTAATTACTATTTGATTATATGGTTTTTCAATAATGTATTCTTGCACAATTTTGATTGTTTGTTGTCTTTGTCTTTCATATAATAATATGAACATATTGACAAAATGGGGAGGATCAATAGATTTTCTTAGTGTTGGTTATTATGTGATGCATTTATTCTTTGGTGTTTGTGTTACAATGTTTTTTGTTGTTGAAGTTTTCTCGTTTTTTGTTATCATAATTTAGTCTTGTCTTTTAATGAAGCTTGTCAAAGTTCTTTATTCTTTTTCTAATTGTGAAAGGTTGTTTCCAATATGTTTTGATGGGCTCTTATGTGATTTGATTGGAATTGTTCAAGTTATCAAATATCAACATGTTTGATTTATATTTTGGTAAGGCTTTTGATGGGGTTTATTATTTATTGAGTGTTTGTGTGAAGATGGAACAATGCATTGATGAACATGGAAGAGAGGAAAAACTGCCCATTGAAACAAATTTGACAAAACTTTTTCATTTTATTCATTAGGTTTAGAATTTAAAGTTTAAAAGAAAACAATGTTTCGATTTGTCCTTTCCCCCAATAGGATGAAACTTTTTGAATTTTGTTATTATCATGACATATAAAAAATGTTATGAGATGAGGGTCCACATTCCACATTTTGTGGAGTACATGGTTATTTGTTTGTTATAAGAAAGCGAAGGAAAATTTTCAATTTTATTTATTTTTGTTAATGCACCTATGCACTTTAAAAATAATTTGGGTATATGTCAAACACTTAGATATTTTTTTGTCCTAAAAAAAAACATACAAGCTTTTCCTAATCAAATATTTTTCAAAGAATCAAATAATTGTAAAACATCGTTGCATTTTTTCCTCTGTATATTTTGATCCCTCATTCATTGAGTTGAAAAAATCATGTTCCTTAATGTGACAACAATAACTGCAAAACATCGTTGCATTTTTTCCTTTGTATATTTTGATCGCTCATTCATTGAGTTGAAAAAATCATGTTCCTTAATCGTTGCAACAATAACTGCAAAACATCGTTGCATTTTTTCCTTTGTATATTTTGATTGCTCATTCATTGAGTTGAAAAAATCATGTTCCTTAATCGTTGCAACAATAACTCCAAAACATCGTTGCAATTTTTCCTTTGTATATTTTGATCCCTCATTCATTGAGTTGAAGAAATCATGTTCATTAACGTCGCAACCATAACTGCAAAACATCGTTGCATTTTTTCCTTTGCATATTTTGATCGCTCATTCATTGAGTTGAAGAAATCATGTTCATTAACGTCGCAACAATAACTGCAAAACATCGTTGCATTTTTTCCTTTGCATATTTTGATCGTTCATTCATTGAGTTGAAGAAATCATGTTCATTAATCGTCGCAACAATAACTACAAAACATCGTTGCATTTTTTCCTTTGCATATTTTGATCGCTCATTCATTGAGTTGAAAAAATCATGTTCATTAATTGTCGCAACAATAATTGCAAAACATCATTGCATTTTTTCCTTTGCATATTTTGATCACTCATTCATTGAGTTGAAGAAATCATGGCAACGAAATTGTTGCAACAATATCGTAGTTATCACACCTCATGTTGAGTGGGTTTTGAAAAAACCCAAATCCCGGCGATTTCTTGAAAGAATACAATTTTAAAAAATAACTGGACCTGGGCAATTCTTAAAAATTTATCTCTATAAAAACCCCCAGACCCGACTGGTATGTCAAAAAATCAAATACCCGCCTCACACTGGTACAAACACAGCAGCAGAAACCCTAATTGCAGAAGAGCCAGAAACCCTAATTCCAGAAGAGCCGGAAACCCTAATTCCAGAAGAGCTGGAAACCCTAATGGTCGGAGACGTGCGTTCGTGGGAGGAGAGAGACTCGCGAGAGAGGCGAGGAATGTGTGCGTGGCGTGTGTGTGTGCACATTGGATTTTGTTTGTGGAAGAATGACCTAGTAGTGTACCTCTGCATGATGATGATGATGATGAGTGAGGCAAATTCGCCATCCTGAATTGCTCACATCGTTTACAATGGCTCCCAAGAAATCCAGGAATAAGGGGACGACGACGCCCCAACCGGATTCCAGCAAGGGAGGAGGAGCAAAATCCACCAGTAGCCGGGTGTCTCGAGGAAGAGCAGCAGCAGCAGGAGCACCGCAAGTGAAGATTTCTTCGGAGAATGAGGTGCGGTTGCGACGTCTTCTGCACAACACAAAAGGCGGAATCGTTTCTTCTTCTTCTTCTTCAGCTCCTGCTGCCGTTGCCGTTGAGGATCTCACTGAAACCCAGAAAAAGCAAGCTGGAAGACGTCTCCGGAGTTTATACGATACTCTTGTCGCAGAGGGGTTTTCTTCTTTGCAAATTGAGCAAGCTTTGGCAGCTCTTCCCCTGGTAACAGAAACAAAATTGCTCTCCCTCCTAAACCCTAACCCCTAAACCCCTTTCGAACCATCCAGTTCTATAAGCCCCTAAATCCTACCCAGTTTTATTCTTTTCAGAATAACACAATTTATTACCACCCACAAGAAGAATTTGTGGTTAAATACTCTCTGCAAATGCAATCATCAGGATTCTCAGATTGATTTTTCTACAATCTCTGAAAACTCTTGTGTGAGCATCAATCAGTTGAGAACATATAAGGCACTCAAATCCTGGTTCTTGCAGTCTTCTCCTTTGAGATCTCCAAAGATGCTGGCAGGAGCTTTAGGTATACTCGATGTATACACCAAACAAATTTCTGAACAAGTTTTTTTGTTTGGATGATTCTCCTCCATGTTTGAAGCTGGGGTCATCATCAATCACTAGGCATTTTTCGTGAGATATGTGTATGTGTCTTTGTGCAATGATGATGGATGTCAGGGAGTGGCGACATTGGAGGCTGCACTAGACTGGCTATGCCTAAATCTGCCTCCCAGTCAACTCCCTTCAAAGTTTTCAAGTGGCTTTCAGACAGAATCAGTTGAAGGTATCATCATGACTCCCATCTTGCGTATGTAGTAGTACCATGGAATGGACAAGCCCCTGCCCATTATGTTGGGTAAGGCGCCAGGTGAGCCCATTAGGGCGAGCTAGGTGATGCACCCAACATCATGGCCAAGGGTGAGGCCATTCTATGACATTAAGATCTGGGGTGGCAGATTCAACTGTTTTTTGACAACTTCATGTTCAACAAACACAGTTTGGTCACTGTTATGAGTGTATGATCATCACTGGAAGATTATGTCATTTAATGTGGTCAAGAAAATGATGTAATCTGCCACCCTGGACCTTATGTTAGTCAGGAGGAGCAGTGAGTGATGTAGTGTGTGTATGTTGCAAAGGTTTGAGCGAGAAAAGTTTGTTGTCAATTCGATAACCTCTAGATGCTTCCTTAAGGTTTGCACTGCACTTCTGAAAATGCTAGTTGCTTTCTGATGTGTGGTTTGGCGTGATTTTGTAGGGGGTTCAGCACAATTGATAACAGCAGCTCGTGCTGATTGGAAACCTGTAGAGAAGGTTTCAGAGGATGACGAACCAGATGCAATTCTGTTGGAAAGTTGGGTGCCTGCAAAATTGAAGCAGGTGGAACAAGTGGATACACAAGCAGAGCAGGCGGACTGGATTCGCAGATACATGGCTCAACAAGATGAGGTTTTTGTTCACTCCTGTTTGTTTCTTGAGTTATAGATCCTATACTTTTGGGCTTTGTAGTGACATCTCTGGAGCACTTTCCCTTTCCATTTTGACCTCTTTCTCATAATTGCTGTATTTCATTTCACCAGGACAGTACAAAAATTGCTCATTGGTCAACAACACCCTATTTAGTGTTTACAAGTATTTTTGACAGAATATAACTGAGGCATACCTGTCTGTGATATAGTCGAATGTGAAGACATTTGTATTCTGTTCTTTCTTGATTCTACAATTTCTATTAGCATCATCAAGATAAGTTACAAAATGTAGAAAGTATTTGTGAACATTCTGCCAAAACTACAGGAGGATGATATCAACAGTGGTGAAGGTGAAAATGGGGACGACTCTGATTGGGAGGTGAGATTCTCTCCTCTTGCTTCAAGCACAGTTTCTTTGGGCTGATGTCTCACAGTCAAGTAAGTAATTTCTGCTTTAATGTGATTTCTAGCAATCTCTTCCTCTGCTATCCAGGATATCTGTTTAAGGGCAGTACTACACTTTTTGGTCTTGAGTTTAGGATGTGCAAGGTCTAAGGTTTATTGGTTCCTCCGTTCAGATGTTTGACAATTTACCAAATCTCATCTTGTACTTGTGCTTGCAGGTGTGGGCAGATCCAAGTGAACAGGAGCGCCGTAAGCAAAAACGCGCCGTAAGGTTTTCTTCCTTGTCCACATTCATATAGGTAGTCTGCATTTTGATATACAACTTGAATTGAGACTTTCACAATGCTCTACTGTGGACTTTGATTCAGATTTTTCTTTTTTTGCACCTGATTTGATCTCTAGCCAAGAGTCAAGTTTGAGGGCTCTTACTATCCACTGTACAGACTGTGGACTCAGCAACACGGGCACAGTCAGTGATTGGAGAGTTTCATGCTGCCAAGAAAGCAGCAGCAGATGCAAAGGAAAAAGGTGACAAGCAGAAGCAGGCATCTGCAGGCCGCCTGATTCGTGAACTGAAAGAGGAACTTGCCTCCTTAGGTCTTCATTTCTTTCACATCTCTTGGTTGAAATATTTCTCCATCTCTTGGTTTAAATGTTTCTCTAAAACACAAATCCACCTAGAGGCCAAAGTTTGTTAGATGTAGGATCTGCCTCAATTTTATCCATACAGGCACTTGGTAGCTGTTGAGACAAGTTTTTTTGGTGTCATTGTACAGATCTTGCCACATTTCAGAGTTCAGTTCTTCCAGTGTCAAAACTGAACTTTGGAGGTTTGGGTTACAGGTTTATCAGAGCATGAGTATATAATGACTATGCCACAACACCAAGAGAAAAAGAGCAATGAAGATGACAAGAGACAGGATGATCAAAATACACCTCTTGACTGGGATGATGATGGGAATGTGAGTAGTATTGGAGAGAAACGTGAAGAAGAGATGTCCAGAGGTGTTAATGAGCACCCAATGAACAACTCTCAAGACATGGGTGGGGATCAAGAAGTTTTGGGCAGTTCAAAAAGTGTGGAAAGTGTGCCTGTGATAAAGGATGATGAAGAAGAAGAAGAAGAGGGAATGCTGGACATGTTCAATGAGGAGATGGAGACTGATCCAAACCTACCTGACAGTGTAGTTCAAATGCAAAAGTGGGAGAAAGTTACGGCTTTAGGAGGATATGGGGAGACATCAGGTTCCAGAAAAGCACCTGTGAAGAAAAAAGGCAGCAAATCTTTACCTCAGGTATTCAAATGATATGCTTCCACATGCTTCCACAGGTACATATTTTAGAAAGTCAAATGTTGGAAGCATCTGTCTGAAAGTGTGAGAGAGAATTCTGAATGGAGAAAGATGCACAGCTTGGAACTTCAGATAAGTTCTGGACAATTTCCTTGGGTGCTGAATCATTTTGTGTATTTCTGTATGTTGAGTCCAAAGTGTGGCCTAGCTTGGGATAGACCCATAACTATATTTTTTAGCATGAGGAATCTTGGTGCAGGAAGAGTTACAGCGGCAGCCAAAGGCAGTGCTGCAACAACACTGTCAGAAGAATGGGTGGCCCTCACCAAAGTACGAGAGATTTACAGGCCCGAGTTCTCAATACTACTATTCAGTCACAGTAGTGCAGCCCTCCATGGGGCGGGGAAAAAGCAAAAAACTTGGAGGACCCGTAACTTGCAAATTGCCCAACAAGGAAGATGGTTTTGCTTCCATTGCTGTAAGCTCAATTTTGCCCCTTTGTGTATTCTTGATCATAGTCTATTGGGTTTAGGGTTCAGACTGAGGATCTCTCAAGATAGTGAACTGTCAATCCTCATTTGTGCCCAAATTTTGCCAATTGGTACAAATGGGTCTTGGTTTCCCCACAATGCATTTGATGCACATTGTCTGGAAAGGCTAAACGTGGATTACTGGAGCCACAGATCACATTCATGCAAAGTTCAAACTCCAGCAAGTCGTATAGTTCTCACATGACTCTGCATGTTCAAATGCAGTACTCGTTAATCAATCTCTTTTGTAAGATGTTGCAGGAGGCCCAAAATGCAGTTGCAGCATGTGCCTTATTTTGGTTGTTCCCAGAACTTCCATTGTATCGTATTCTTCCAGAACCATATCGGACAATGTGTTTTCAATGGCATGCTGAAGGTTGGTTGCCGTGGAACTTCCATTATATTGTTGATTTTCTCTTTGTCTGAAATACAGTGAGCTATGAGCACAACAGGATTTTGATGTTCATTCAATTGCAGGAAGTGAATGTCATCCTCTTTTGTGGAAATAAATGTTTTTACAGCAAATTCATGTCAACCCGGATGTGTCTTTTGGTTTGTCTTTTGATGCTTAGCATTTTCTGGTGCATGTGACATGCTCTTTTGCAAAGGTCAAGAATCAAAGAAGCAAGAAGTAG
>Ga0209611_10009946_pt1 | contig 14173 bp, 7 predicted proteins | sample S1TSphgellanicum_3_FD_187693 | JGI IMG/M metagenome (GOLD analysis project Ga0209611, IMG submission 187693) | Host-associated microbial communities from peat moss isolated from Minnesota, USA - S1T2_Fc - Sphagnum magellanicum MG (SPAdes) (version 2) | ecosystem: Host-associated > Plants > Peat... | reverse complement strand
GGGGGGGGGCGGGTGTTGTGCTCTAGTACTCAAAGATATTGTTCTTTGACCCCTAAAAGCTTCCCAGGTTTTTTTCTCCACCATAGGTGACAAAAAAATAATAATAAATTATATTAGTTTAGTTTAATAATAGATATCATCTTGTTCTCTCACTCAATTTTTTTTAATAACTATTGATGCATGATTTTCAGATTCAAAATTGATTATTATTTATTGCTTGACACTTAGACCAATCAAAAATCTCAGAGAATGCAATGCAAAGGAGTGAATCCATTTGAAGGGGTTTAATATGGGGGACCCCCTCATAGATACACAGATTTACAAGGAGCCAAAGATTTTATCCCCACCTCCTTATTTATATTTTAATATGAAAATGTCTATGGGGGTACTATAGGGAACAGGTCGAGGCCAAATGACAACCATGTTGAGAAATTACTTGTGCAAAAGACGGGGGATGATATTAAGCCTTTTTGGTTCAATGTGTTCCCAATGGCTCTTTTTTTAATTTTAGATACCTGGGTCCTAAGCATGAATATATCAAAACTTAACTTGACATATTAAGGATATATTTATAAAGGTAGTGTATTCTAATGTTGGGATTTCAAAAAATTGGACAAAATGTATTTGCACATTTTTCCAGTGAATCAAAATTGGTTTTTTGAATTAAGCAAAGAGGAGAATATTCATAAAATTCATGGCCAAGTTTCAAATTTGCATCAACTAGAGTTAAGATGTGTAAACAAAATGCACAAACTACTCTTCTTCAAAACATCTTAGCCTCGTCTAATTCAACTTCATGAGATTCTAATAGATACATTTCAAGCACAAAGAGTTCAGTGACATCTTCATTTGCAAGAGTACATCCCACCCTAGCATTATTCAACCCATTCTCATAAATCATAACCAATGACTCTACATTTTTTATTCCATGTTGACACCTTCTCAAACTTCTAAAAACAACAACACTAAAAATTCATTCAGTTTCAATATGGTTCCCAAGAATTGTGAGGATTTACCTTGCCAACCATGCCCCCATTAAATCACCTATAATAATTTGCCTTTCACTATAGCAAAGCAATTGCACATTTGTCGTTAGTAACAGCATGTCAATGAAACATTAAAAGTTCAGTAGCTAAAAGCCTCTCTCAAAATTCATTAAGGCATGATGGACCATCAAACAAAAAATCAATTACGTCTACTGCAAGTGTTTCAACAAATGGAAAACTTGTAGCAATAGCTAAATTCAAAAAGTTGTTTCACTTTGACAAGCATGGGCAACAAACATGCTGGTCATATTTGTGTACAATCTCCATGGTTTTTGTTTTTACCAATAAACTCATGAACACAAGAAGGGCCTTTGTACCTCCAATCAAGCATAAGGGCCATCATGTTATGTGTCTTCTCATGCTAAAAAATCCAAAACAAAAAATAGAAGTGGGGTCAAAACTATCATCACCTTGGTAGCCATGCAACAATATAGAATCTCCAATTACGTATCACAATTTTCACATTGCAAGAGGGATTGAATTGTTATTCTACAATCAACATCAACTTACAATTTCACACTAATGTTCAAGGTAGTCTCTAAAGCATTTGTAAAAGCCAAAACCTTCGAGCTTCAACACATTGTTTCACCACTAGATTAAATGTTTTAATCATTGGTTTAACCAATTGCCCATGTCTTCTCACATGGTACCCTGGATTGCAATTGAAGGTTTTGTCTACAATAACACATGTCCATGGCATTTTGCAAACTTCAAAATTTCTTGGAAAAGCATGACTTTACTAACAAACCTTGTTTTCACCAATGCTTTTAACTTGCAAGGAGATAGGCCAACAACCGTACAAGCCTTGTCACACTCTTCGCGACCTTTGCCACTTTTTTTTGTCTAAGTTATTGTTTTTTGCAAAGCCAATTAGACATTCTTCAATGATACTTATGCATTCCCACACACACTTTATCATATGGAATAGCATATTGGCATGCCTTGTTCACGGCATGTCGAAAGCATGCACATGCATATGGAAATTTTAATTGTAATGGTTTATAATTTTCCACTTATAAAAAAGGTTGATGCCAAGATATTCAAATTACTTACCTCATTTTTCACATATGTTAATATTTATTTTACGAATTAATATTGTGCCAATAAGAGTTTCACTATTTCAACCAATGTTGCCCCTATAGTGTTAGGTGCCTTAAATAACCCTACATGACATGACAAGGCTGCCAAGTATCATCAATGAAATTCAATATTAAGCAAAATGTATCAAACCTAATTATGGACATCCAAAAATCAAAAATGACATTTGTAATTTCACATTGGTTAGCAAAAGCAAGACATGCCTATCCATTGTTTTTGCTGCCATGTTAGGAAGGTGTTCTAAAACAAATTGCCTACAAGTAAGGAATTCAACCTTTGGATCTCTTTTCATTACCAACCTCCTAAACCAAGAAGACCCAACTATTGAAATGTTTTTATATCCTTTACAAAGATGTAGCACCAAAATCCTTGATGAATCTTATTTGAGCAAGATATTTCTTTGGAGTAATTTGTGCCAACACCAAAGAAATCAGTGATTGATGATGGTGGTACATGCTTCCACTTTTTGAATTTTTGATGTTTTGCAGACCTTCCATCCTTGGCCTTCACCTCTACGTTGTAATGGTTGAATTATTTGATGAGGTCATTGCTTATACATTTTTTGATGTGGTCATTGCTTGTACATTAACTTTTTCATCAACATGAGCTAAACTGAAAAAAGCACAAAAGAAGTTGCTCCTATGAAATTGCACCCACAACTTTACATTGTCTATACAAAGTGACTAACATAACACTTTCCATGTTGCCTGCTCTTTTGCCCATGTTTTATGGGCCTCCATTGGTCCTTATTCTACACATGTGTGGGGATGATATGATTGATCCTTGTTGTTTTGATATGTGGGATATTATAACTCTAGAAGATTCTATGGTGACATCCCCTCCCCTCTTCATAAATAAACTTTCAAAGTCAGAGAATGTGATGCCTTCCATTAGGGACCACCAGTAAGCAAATACCGTTGCAAAAGAAGGAAAAAAAAAAACCCAAGTGGGATCACATTAAGGTTCGAATGATCATATAAAAAATAAATGATAGCATCTTGCACCTCAAAAATAATAAATTACGAAGTTCATGTTGATCTCCCAAAAGCTGTTCTGCCTCCATCTATCAATGTCCTAGTAACAAACTCCATGATCTTTTTGGGCTAGAAGCATGAAATGCCTCACTGCCATTATACTTACCCCTTGCAAGCTCAATCCCTCACCTTGAGTATTGGTCTCAACAAAGTATTAAGATTGAATAAACCCTTGATTGGTATGTTTCAAGCTCGAGTAGGTCCATACTAAGAAAAACCCTAGGTTCTAGAAACAATCTAAGGTATCTATTTTAAAACATACCTGACAAGTAGGTTTTAACATATTTGTGTACATATTAATGTAAATACATAAGGTTTACCTTATATATCAATACAACGTTGCAAAAAACCTCATAATTCATCTAAATTATTTCAAAATATTATAAATATCCCGTGCTTGAACTAAATCAAGGTTGCTAAGTTCAAATCTAACATTTGTTGGATTTAATGTGGCCACTAGGAGGCCTCACTTGAGAAGGTGAAGGTTCAAGCGTGGGCAATGGTTCACCGAGGCCCAAACAGTTTTTTTCACGCTTGAACCAGGGCTGAAAAAAAGCTGTTTAAAGCACATTCATTGCAATACACCACACCCAAACCGAAGGCAGAGTCAACAAGGCATCACAAATAGATAAGATGTTGTACATCTAACTTCTGTGTCCACACTCTGAACACCCAAAAAAATCCGTTCCACTCTAAACAGTCTAAACACTTTCACCAAAAAAATCAGCTCATGTAATGGGAAACCGATTTTAATAAGGTAAAACTTCCAAAAGTTGGATCCAATGTGATGATAGTCCCAGGCCAGGGCCCAACAAATAACAAACATGCTACAGTGATTCAACATTAAAACGTCTAGTAAAGAAAAATAAAATAAAATAAATTGAAGGTAGGCTACTTATGGAAGATCGATGATCTTTGCAAAATGGAATTCCAAACTTATTGGAGATTCTCAACTAGTCCACCAACTCGACTTGAAAGACCCCACTCGCCTTCAAGAGAATGCAAGAGACAACAGGAGACCTGGAGTGCAGGAACAACCAAACACCCACGGATCCGGCAGGAAATAAATAATTAAAGGTGTGTATACTAGCACACCCATGAGACTAGGTGAAGGCGGTTCTCTGGAAAACATCCAAGAACACCAAGCACTTCCTCTTTTGAGACAGGACCTTTACTGGGCAAGGGATGGCAGGAGTCCATGGGATCCCTCTTCACGAGAGAAAGGCGGGGAACGAACAAAATTCCACAGTGTAAAAAGGGTTCGTGTCAATACTCCAGTAATTTCCACAGTGTAAAGAGGGTTTGCATCAACTCTCCCCTTGTTTTCACAGTGTAAAGAGGGTGTTTGCATCAACTCTCCCCTTGTTTTCACAGTGTAAAGAGGGTTTTGTATCAACGCTTCCCCATGTTTCCACAGTGTAAAGAGGGTTTGCATCAACATCTGGTGAGGCAAGAGAAAACACATCTGCTGAGGTTGATGATTCGAGGCTGGGCTCAAGAATCCAGGAAGAGCCTCAACTCAACAGTTCCTTTCCCAAAGTAAAGAATGATTTCAAATCTACAAATCTTACAATAGTGTAAGGTACCTTTTGTAAGCTCCCTGAAACGTAAAACTAGAAATTCTCCCGTGGGAGGCTTTTTGGAACACAAATACTAAATTTGAAAAGTTCTTGACAATAAAGTTATCAGTAAATTGCACCCTCTCTTTCGCCCCCATCCCCTCTTTCAGTGGTATCTACAAAGTAAGGAAATTTGATTAAATCTCAGTATGAAATGCTGAAACTCAGCATTTAATGCACAAGGTTTGGGAGTAATTATAGTAGTTGTATAGGTAGTGAAAATATATGTAGCACTAGTGAAGGCGCTCAGGTTAAAGGAAAGAGGAGTTGAAACTCAGTTTACCACCAAAATTGTTGGAAAAACTAGTTTGGGTCCAAGTTATTTGGTTTTATAAAATTTTGTTCCCAGCTAGGCATTTGATATCCTGGTATGCCGAAACTGGCCGTTCTCGCCGCCCTGATCGCCCGACTTTACAGGTAACTTTAATATCAAAAGGAAAAAATGCCACGAAAAGACAAGTGCCTGGTGGGCTACCAAAGTGTGAAAGGTTTATATCAATTTCTTTGAAAGTACCTAGTTTATTGTAACTACCTACACTTATAATTATTAGGGCCACTTTAGATGAGGGTCCAAGGTCCGGGGTCTAATGAAATAGAGCGATCCTATTGGATAAGAGCCCTAAATTGGACTCACAGCCTTTAGATGAGGGCCTAAGACCAAAAAGTGGCAAATCAAGGCTAAACTTACATGGCACCATTTTGAAGGGAAAATCTATTGGTTCAAACCCAAAAAATAAATAAATAAAGAGCTAAAAAGGAAAGCTCATGATTTGAAGAACCAAGATGCAAGCTTGGGTCCAATGCAGCTCCAATTCTAGGACTCAATTTGTTTCAAATGAGTCCAAAGTGGTTCCTAGGAATTTGAACTCTAGACCTCATCTAAAGTGGGCATTACTCATCTTTCAAGGAAAGATATGTGTGCTGCATTGATTTAGGTCCAACCAATCCTTGAATTAAATGGATCCCATTTCATATTTGATGAAGATATTCTTACTTCACCATTTATTTGTATATCCAAGAATTATTCTATTCAGATGTCAATTTGTGTGAAATGTCTTCAAACGTTTGAAAAGCTCAATGAACATGTATGCAAGTTCCCAAGTTTAAATATTTAGCTTAAGCTTGTTGACTAGTCCAAGAACAATTGTCCTATTTTTTTTATTGTAAGTTTGTGTCGACATGAAGTTCCATCAAATTTCTCTTGGAATGAAGCCTAAGATTTATTGGATCTAGAAATTTGATCCTAGAGCATTTGTAGAATTATGGGACAAATATAAAAAGTATCATTAAGTTGAAACCATACTTCATTGTTCAACCTAGAAATTACCTAATAATAATGCTTTAAAAGCAATAAATACTAGTGAATGCTAGGCTATGGCAGGTCTAAGTTAATATTTGTGCCTTTTGTGTTTAACATCAATAATTGGATCACTTGCCATTGTTCTATTAGTTTATGTTTGTATGAATATCATCAACAATTGGAAAATCCATGTATTTGGTCTTTGAGATGTGTCACTTATTTGAAGTTGGGTTTCATGTCTAAGTCTTCAACATCAATTCCTACTTTAGCCAGCACTTGTTTCAGCACTAAAAGTAATTGTGTTGCATTGTTGTAAATGGCATACAAAATTAGTTAAGGAACACCCAACAATTTAGCAATTCCACTTGGCACTTGATTCAAGCACAATGTGTATATATAGTTTTACAATGTCATCTTGCAATACAAAGATTACAAAGTTGAATGAAAACAAAAAGGTGTGTATGTATACAACATCATACGAAACCTTGCATCTACATCTCTTGATGTAAGTAGAATGGGAGGTTATATTGTTTGCTTGTCATTGCAAATAACTCATAAATTGAAATTTATAATTATTATTTTGACCCAAAAAGAAAAGCAAAACATTTTTCATAACATCTTGAGGGGCTTGGTAAGTTCAAGGGCACAAATTTTTCCATGAAGGTCAAGTTGGATTTTTATTAACTTTTATGAAGATATTCACTTTGCTCACCAAGGAATAGCCAACCCACACAAGATTCTTGATGAGATAACACAAAGATAAAAATAATGGCATGAATTCCACAATTCTTGTTTGAATGAAAATTCTTTTAACATAATATACAAAACGCACAATTTCAATCAAACCAATATGTACAAACACATTACATGGAAGCATTAATTGAAAGATCTTGAAACTTGCATATTTACAAGGAATCACAATTCTTTATCACCAAATTGACTAAAAAGGAAATGATAATAAATTTTTTTATTAAAACTAGGTTTAATAAATGCATCATATTACACCGTGCATCATGTGTTGCCTTTTCCTTTTCATATTAGTGATCTTCTTATTCTTTTTCTTTTTTTTGTGCTAGTAATGGAGCCTAAGGGAATACAAGGGTTGTATATTAGAAAACTACATTGTGAAACCAAAGATATGGTATTATTTATGTTTATGATGTAAAAACAATTTAAGTATTGATTTAAAAGAAGGACCATGTATGATTCAAATAATTTTTTTAACTTACCACAAGGTGTTATTTTTTCTAAAATACTACTTTGCTTACAAGTAAAACATCATATGCTAAATTTGATACATAGCACCATAGTACCTTTTGAAGTTTGGCAGTAATTAAATTATTTTTTAAAATACTGAATTATCTAGAAATTATCTATTTGAAATGCCAAATTTTAAGAAATTTATATAGGAGGGAAAAATACAAAGATTGGTGGAAACCTAGGAGCCTCTTATTTTAAGCCACTCCACTTGATAGCAAGTATTCAATAATTGACAAGTTTCTCTATCCTATAATTTGGTGGAGCATCATGTTTCCCATTTTTGCAAAAAGACACAATATAAAACATTGAAAAAACTTGTTTCATTATGTTAGAGGTTCAAAGTCTAGAAATTTGTCAAAGAAATTACCTATATTTATTGTCAAAATTTTGTTAATCAATGTTTTAATTGCCAAAGTGGGTTTTGAAAAATAAAATAATTTTAACCTAAAAAGGTGTTATGGTATAAGGAAGGTTTTACAAAGGTTTACACTTGAGGAATATTATGGCCAAACTCTAAAAACTTTGAAAAGAAAGTCATAAGGGTTTAAGGATTACCAACATTGATTTAAAAGATTGCAAGACCTACTAATTGTTAAAAAATTGAACGGAAGATCACCCAAGTTAATGGTTCAAAAAAAATTGTTCAAGAATTTTCAACCTTATTCATCTTTCAAACAATCTAATTCTCTTAACTTCTTCCTTTTTAATGTCAAAATGTGACTAAAAAGACTAATTTGAAGTAAAACAAGGATCTAAAATCAATTTAGCTAATTATGTACAATGAATGGCAAGATATTGTATATGTGCAATTAGATAATTGAATTACATAAAATTGATACCTTAGAAACAATTTTTTATTTACATGTGATATTTGAAATTAACAAGTGTGCCCATGATTAGGTATGGAGGGTGCCTTGTGGTATGATAATGTTCTATGATTGTTTTGCCACTTCTTTTCCACCTCTTTGATTGTCCATGTTTCCATGGATCATCAATTTTATTGTATTCATCCATGCATGAAGGTTGTGCAAATTATTTAACTATGGTTTATTTTTTCATTCACATTTTCATTTATTGAAAATTTAAGACATTATGGACCTAGAGGTGTCCAACATCAACATTGTTTTTCTAAACAAAATGAACTTCATGTTATTAAAACCCTTTTATAAGCATTATTCATGGATCAACATATGTTAAATGCAATGAATAATGAAGACCTCTCAACCTCTAAGATATATTAAATATAAGCATGAAAATTACAAAAATCAAATTATGGAACTTAAAGTCCTATAATGAAACAAAAAAATTTGATATTCAACATTTTAAATTTGGGCCGAATTGTCAATTATTCACCTCACTTCTTTTTCCATATTGATATAGAGTTTCTGAAGGTGTAAACATAATCAAACAAGCCAATTGTGGCATAACTAGTGTCTTATTTAACATGTTTGCATGTTTAATAAATTAAATTAATGTTGTATTCATGCCACTATCAAACTTTTTAACACATCAACATAAAATTTAGATAAGTTTGAAAGTAATCCAATGAATGTAGAATGCCCAAGTTAAACATTAAAAAAAACCCAAAACTAGTGAATAAAAACAATATATTAAATTAAACATCAATTAAGCATTATTAAAATTATTATTTAAGAATTGACTCTAAAAATATTATTGAACCAATCCTATGTTATTCAAGAGGTCAATTACAAATCCTTATATCCCACTTACACCCCATTTTTATCATTTGAATAGGGGACAAACACTTTGCATGGACAAATGTTTTAAAGTTCACAAGTTTTTATGTCCTAATTTGGGAGGATCTAAAAATAATATTAATTATAATTAATTGGGTGCATGGTTTAATGTTATGATGCTAACAATCATTGTATATGAATTACACTTGTATCAATTCAAAATATGTGTCAAATGTTATAATCATATAAATAGCCTTTAAAAACTCATGTCAAAACATTAATGTTATTTCATTTTTAAAAAGCACACAACTAAACAATTCCCTAGAAGCAAATCAATTAATTTTTCACAATAACAATTAATAATGACAATTTAAAAGTTTATAATTTTCAACATTTCGTTATAACTATTACAACATTTTTCTATAATACTTGAAAATATAATTACAAGACAAAATTAAAATAATGCAACCTATAACGTAATGTGTAGCAAATTCTTTAAAGAAAATTATAAAATTAATAATAATGATAAAAAATATATATTTTATTGGAGTTGGTTTAACAATTATTCATTTTCAAAGTCTTTTGTCAAGTGGATTTTAGGAATTTCCTCCACATGATGCTATTAAATTTTTTAGAAGCAAAATTCCAGTGCATGTGTCTAAAAATGTTATAAATTGCTTCTTTAGGTTATAACCTTCTTGTTTCCAGCAATATGGTATCAATCATCAAGCCCTAAGTTGCAAAGATTGAAAAAACCATTATTAAAGTATGTTAAATTGTAAGGTGGGGAATATGTTTCCATGCAATAGTTCAATTAATGCATATTTATATAATTTTGAGTAGCATTTCAAACAATTTGCATACAAGTGTGATTGAAAGTCTTACAACATGTGCATACTAGGAATTTAAAATGTTGTAATCATTCAAGAAAGATTAACATAAAAACCAACATAATTGTATTTTAAAAATTATACCAAGGATATGGAGGATGAATTTGAGATCCACTCCCATGTTGTGGTACTTGAGAGCTTGTACAATATGATTAAATTCATTATCCTTTCCCAATCCTTTCAATCTACACCTTGTATTTTTTATCTTATTTTATTATTATAATTGAAGCAACTCTATGACATGTGGAAAAAATTGGTCTATTATGCCACTAATATAAATTTTCAAACTCATTCAATTACACTCATAGGATCCAAAAACATTATTAATCCAAGGATTATGAAGTATGTGTGCCCCAAAATATTTTTTTGGTATTCTTTCATCTTCATATATAATGAATTTTAAACATATTTATAGATATTTGAATTACACATTTTTTCAATGTTGATCTTTTTAAAGTTTGACTTCTACTTTTTTATTAACCAATATTTTGAAACCATAAACAAATTTGTATATTGCAAATTGGATATTATTTGACACAATAGTTGCACAATTTCAAAAGTCCTTAACCCAAGTTAAATAGTACCAAGTCTGCCAATAATAGTATAATGGCCTACAAATTATAATTTGATTGAAATTAAAACTTTGTAACATAACATGAAATTGAGTTAGGATATGTAAATATGCATAAGATATTACAGTGGTAATGTTTTTAAAAGGATAGTATAAAACCTTCTATTTAATAACTATTATTTGAAAGTTTCATGAATCACAAACATTAGATCTTATGGCTATCAAATCCAAGATTAACATGTACGTCATATAAATTATGTATGTATATTGAATTTATACAATCACAGTTGGATCAATATTATCTTTAACTTTAAAAATAAATTTTTATTTTGAACACAAAGTTGTCATGCATATTCCAAAGCTTTTTACTTGACTTTAAGATTTCAAAAAGATTGTCATCAAAGTTCAAGGTTATTACACACTATTACATTATTATACATCAAATTTTGCCTAAAGTGGATGATCCTAATGTGTTTTTAACATAGGACATTGTTATGATTGGAATTTCTTAAATGTCCAATGAATGTATTAGTTATCAAGTTGCCATGAGGGCACACCATGTGTGATGAATACATGTCCTTAATAAAAATTTAAAACTAACCATGTTAAAAAATCTTCCTCTTGGAAGAAAATCAATGAAATGTATAAATGGGTGTTTTGGTGAATTATATTATATGGTTTTATTGATTGATGGTTAAAACTTTAGTTGCAGAAGGTTACCCTCAAACCTATGACATTGAATACTATGAGCTCTTTGCATATAAAATACGATTCAATACCACATTGTTTGAATACCATTGCATAGAAAGAACTTAAAAGCTCTTGATATCCTCCAATTTGACATGCAAATGATTTTTTTCCATAGATGTTTTGATGAATAATTATACATCTTTCAACCTATGTGTGCCATTCAATTTGGTATGAAAATAAAGGTTTGCAAAGTCCTAGGAGCCTTTATGGTTTTCATCAAACTTCAAGAAAAAGGAATGAATGAATTGAAACCAAGTTTTTACTAGATTTCACTTGCAATCTAGCATTTTAGATCCATGTGCATATTTTTCATAAAAACACCCTACATTGTTACTATTATTTTCATAGATTATTATCTTGTTTGTAAAAATAATTAAAGAAAACAACCTTTCATCTTTCATATGAATATAATATTATTGAAATCATTGATTTTTTGGGTGATTGTTATGTTAGGCAAAATTTTCTACATTTAATGTGATTGTGAAGTGAATTTGATGTTTATTCACCAAGTGCATTTCATTCTTCATGTATTTCAAAACATTGGATACTTTGAATTTTTCCTATTTCCATGTCATTTGACATTATGACAATGAACTTATCTTCCTTCGACAATAAAAATTATTAGGAGTCTTATGTTATGCATGCTTAATATTTCTCCACACATCATTAATCCTTTTGATTTTCTCTCCCAACTTTCAAATAACAATAACAAGGCAACATGCACCAAAGATGCACCTAAAACATTCCCCATTAACACCATAGTTTGTCCCATACCCTTTGCCCAAAAGTGTGTTATTGTATGGTATATAGTTTGCCTAAAGGAATATACACTTCCATAATATGAGAGTAGTAAAAGCTCCCCAAATAGAAGTTTTTAGTTTGATGCATTTATTTTTTTTGAAAGGCTAATCAAAGTGGCCCACTGTAAGAAAAACATTGAGGTTTGGGATGCGCTCGCATTGGGATGTATGCACAACTAACACTACCACAAAATCATGTTTTTATCTTGGTTTTTATGATTGTTTTTAGTCTATTGAATTTTAGACAAAAATGGATTTAGCCAAAACAAACCAATAGTTTTTTTATTCAAGTTTAACTTAGTTTGTTTTGACTAAAATGACTCAAAATGACTAAAATGACCAAAGATATTAGATGATGTGGCAACTGTCTAAAATGATTGAGATGATTGAAAATATTAGTTGTCATGGAAATATTGAATTATTAATTATTAATTTTACAAATACTATTATTTATTTATTTTATTTTTTGGATTAAAATAATAACAAATTCAAAACATTATTACATCAAACATGTGATTTTTTTTGGTTTTTTGTTTTTTTTCATGTAGATTGCAAATTATAGTTTGATGAACCCATGATATGTCATGATAATGAGATTATGATCATAACATGTTCAAAGTGGGGTTTGAAACCTCACTTTCTTTGCCACAACCCAAGGCTTTTACCATCCAATCATCACTTCATATGGTGATATAAATTATTATCAAAAATATATAAACATGCATACCTTTTAAATATAATGCATTATAGCCATATTATATAATTAAATAATTTCATGATAAAATTGATTATAGAATGCACATATTTATTATCATTATTCAGTTTAATTTATTTTTAATTAGTAATTATAATGATAATGAAAATTCTTTTTAATTTCAAAATGTATTAAATATTAGGTGAAAAATAATTTTATTAAAAAATTAGAAGAACTTTCATATTTGAATTTATGCAATCAAAATTCATATGCTTTAAATTTTATAGATTTAGTTATTTTTTATAAATTAAAATTTTAATTAATTAAATTAATTCAAGTTTTTCATATACATTAGTTATTATAATTTTTGTAATAAATTAAAAAATTAAAAATTAATTTCATATTCCATTTTTTCACATGTCATTTGTTTATATTTCAATTGAATTATCCTTTTTTTTTATAAAAATGTGAATCATTATAAACATCAAGTCAGAATATGACACCCATAATCTACTTTCATTTGTTTTTATAATGTATTTTTTAAATGAAATAAATATTTTATATTATTTTAAAATTACCACATCATCAAAAATAACATTACAATCATAATTAGTTATATTTACATGACTAATTTTAAGCACATTAATCAATTTGGACAATTCCACATGGGTGCCATATACACCATGTTTGTTTTGACTAAATACATAGTTTTTTTAGTCAAAAGTAACAAACTTAATTTCGATTATAATAATCAAACATAGTTAGTCATTTCAAACAAATGAATTTGATTTTATAGTCATTTTAATTGTATTGTTATTAACATAAAAACCATGTGGATTGCAAATTGGTTTAATTATTAAGGGTACATAGTATATACATTTATACACTTAACCATCTCAAAACACTTACAAGGCACCATGTAAATGTATTTGACAATCACTTACTTCACCCCAATGTATGTGTTAAAAAAATACATGGCATGCAATGTACTTGTGAATAATTTGGGTGTGTAAGTGTAATCGTTTACATTTACACACATCATATTAATTCATAATACCTTGGGTGAACCAACACCTACATTAATATTGACACATGATGAACAACATGGACATTTAATGGTGGATGAATAGATAAGTATAGCTTAGGTGTCATAGTTTAGAATATTATATTACCTTAGGTTAAGTGACATAATCTAAGGCATTAGATTACATATAGTTCATTTCCATAAGATGTTTTGAAATTTCATTTTCATGTTATTAAATTTCCACCATTGCTAGAGCTCTATTGTTTGCCATAATTCATTACACCACATAACTTCATTAACTACTATAGCTTGCCACTACCATTGCCTACTAAGATCCATCACTTGCCATTATCATGAAAAGCAATCATAGTTTTGTCACTTATCATCATC
>Ga0209611_10009943_pt1 | contig 14173 bp, 10 predicted proteins | sample S1TSphgellanicum_3_FD_187693 | JGI IMG/M metagenome (GOLD analysis project Ga0209611, IMG submission 187693) | Host-associated microbial communities from peat moss isolated from Minnesota, USA - S1T2_Fc - Sphagnum magellanicum MG (SPAdes) (version 2) | ecosystem: Host-associated > Plants > Peat... | reverse complement strand
AGACTAATACTAACTTTTGAAAATAAGAACTTTCATAATAAGATAGGTGATTTTGAATGACTTTATTTAAGAAGAATCAAAATTCCTATAAGATGGTGATATAGATTTGTTCAAAGAAGCTCCAAATTAGTTAAAACATGCCACTCCAAGTATCATCAAATTTACCAATGAGTATATATTTCTTCAATTCAAAATATATATTTGAGCTTTGAGTTGCTACACGTTATTTTTATTTTAAAAATGTTTTCACATGGTTTTCAACAATTTATCATTATTTACATCAATGTCAAATTTAATTTAAATCAATATACATTTCATGGACATGAAAAAACATGTATTAATTTATTTTTTCATATTCATGTTGGTGGATAGGGAAAAATAATGAAGTAGTTATAAAATGGTGGTCGGTATTAGGAAAGGTGGGAGATATTTATTAAGAAAGAAATGAAATAGTTAGGCTTGAAAATGAGGTAGTTATTTGTGAAATTGTTTTTGGAATGGTCCATGGATGACTATATGAAGGATTCCAAAAACTACCCCATATACCAACTTCAATTATTCATCACTAGAATTTTGTAATTAAAAACACATCTATTATGTTGACAAAAAAAGGAAACAAACAATAGATGGTCCATTTTAACATTGTTTTAAATTATAGTTGTTAAGTGCAAGAAAAAAAATATTATATATATATATATGGATTTTTTGTCTTCATTATGCTGTTAAATCCATGTAAAAGGTCACATAAAAACCTTATAGAGTGATGGAAAAAAAATACAAAAGGACATTTGAAATAATAATTTGTCATTCACATATGCATAAAATAATTTGAATGGGGCCATGTGTGTTTTTCAGATATGTTTGGTCCCCAATTTGTGGAGTGATCTAAGGATTTTAAAGCACACAATCCACAAACATGGAATACATACATAATTACATGTTTTGTCAAAACATTCTATCAACTCTAATATACATACAAAACTAGATTGGTACAAAATTGGATTGGTGTGCCCAAAAAAAAGTCTCATGTGAAATCACAATAATCTCTATTATTTTCAAATATTACCATGGCATTGATTGTCACCCTCCAATTATTCTTCTTCACTTCATTTATGATGATACATAATATGAAATTTGAAAAAGTATACCAACCTATTGCTTGTATTGCTCAAGCCCCAATATCCTACAATTTCATCAATTTACAATCATTTGAGGAACCTAGTTTTTCACTTACACAAACTCAATTCACTTAACTTATCATTCACTTGAAAAATTACAATGTATTGACAAGGTTGTGCCTCTTAAAATAAACCATAATTCAACAAAGTTATTATCACAACAAAATGTCAAATATCAAGCACCTAATTTTAATAGTTATTAACATAGTAAAATATCAAATATTAAGCACCTTATTTATTAAAATTAGGTCTCAAGTAGGACATTGTTATGCAAATTTAAATCTACTAGAGCAAAATAATCAACAACCTCGAACCGACCAATAATCATGATTATAGAGAAGAAAAACACAACCATGTGTGATTGGTTAGACACACACAAAATATTACTTACAACCTTGTTTTTTTATCGAACAAGAGCCCATGGTCATAAAAGAAACTACCATTATACACTCCTTTGCATGTCACAAGACACGTCAAAAGTCACTCCCTTGCGTTCCAAAAGACATCTAACAATAGATGCACATCATTTGAATGCAACATGTAAGTATGAGTTTACTAAAACTATTCTATAAAAAAATTCAAGGCACTTCTTCGAATAAAATTTCCCAATATTTATTTTCTTTGCACGTAGGCACAAGCCCATAAAGCTATTAGAAAATATAAATGCCAATCTACTAAAGTTAGAATTTAAGCTCCCATTCTAGCAATTTCATTTGCCATAATTTACAATTTTTTCACCCTTAGGTACAAGCCTATTCCACATGTTCCACATTTTATCTACACTTATACTATAACTTTGTCTATGTACACCCATAGTCCCACCCCTTGCCATTAACCTAGGTAAAAAATGACCACAAATAATGTGAATGATATAAATTTCTAAGAGCCAATGAATTTTTTGAACATGCAATTGGAAAAGTTATAAATTTTTTTGGAAAGGGGGTGCAATGATTTTTTCATTCCTTCCATTGTGAGAGGGTGAAACAAGCAACCACCTCACTAAGATGAAGGTAGCCACCTCATTAAGATATCACAGAGGTGAATGGTAATTGATTAGTGAAAACAATAATTTCATTGCTACCTCAATGAAAGGAATTTTAGGTGATTGATTTGTATGCAAACCTTTTTGTAAAGTCTTATTTGAATTATTGTCTTCCTTAAGCACATTTATTTTTCCCATATTTTTGGGCACAATTCAACTTGCATGCATATAGTTTCTAAAGGGAGGGGGACAAAAATGAAACATTAGGCTTCTATTTGGGGAGTAGAGGGCCCAGAAGGTGATTTTATTGGGAATTGTTCACAATTTTTTTTAAATGGAAAAAAGCCAATAAATGTGGCTCCTTTGGAAAACTAAATAAATTGTGAACATGCCCATGAACTAATCGATAGGAAAACATAATATACTACAATTGTTACGAGCATGAAAACAACCAAGTCTTTATGATTTCCTAAACCAAAATTAGAACAAAGGCAAACCTAATCCCAAATCCAAATCACAAAATATGAAAAACAAAAACAAAAACAGAACACATGCAAAACAAGAATCCAACAAGATTTTATTGCAAGAACTGAATAAGGATATGACAATAAAACGTACCCAAAATTAATGATGAACATACTAAAGGTAATGGGGAATTCTACTTTTATTTATACCTATTGAGCACTTAGTTCAAGGAATTTTTTAAATTTCTAACTTATATGTGACCCATGTTCACCCATGTAGGTCCATGTGAATTATGAATGAACTAAAATTCAACTAAAAGTGAGTTAAAATTCAATTAAAAATAAACTAGAAGTTAACTAAAAATAAATTAAGAGTTAATTAAAAATGAATTGAGAATTAACTAAAAGTGAACTAAAATTTAATTAGAAATTAATTGAAAGCCAATTGAAACTAAACTAGGAGTTACAAGTTCATTGCAAATAATAGATGAACATTCGTATGAATGAACTCCATAGTGTTAACATCCATGACAACGATTATAAAGATTGGTTAGATTTTTATTCTATAGTTAAGTATAACAAAGTGGCTTTTTTGGGATGGTGAACCTCTTTGATTGGCCCATCATCAAAACAATAATCACTTTTTGGACACCTATGTAAGGTCACCTAGAAAAATGATTAAGTAGAATCTACGAAAAGGGGAATATAAATTGAATTTGAAAGATTTTAAATATATATATATATGCAAAAAAATTATTAGAAAAAAAAAACCACAAGAAATACTTATAACCTATAACCTACATAATTTCAAACATAAAATATAAATTGCACAAGTCAATTGACCTCTATTGACATAGTTTGATAGGTAGTGAGAAATATTCACAAGTCCAAATTGATTAAGGGTTTAGTGATTACTCCACCACAAATCTCCGCATATAAAAGAAAATTTTGTCCTAGGACTAGAGCAACATCAATTGTAGAAAAGAAACAAAACAAAAGATAAAAATGATATTAGTTTGAAATTTCCTATCTAATGTATATCCAAATCTCAAAATGATAAAAAATTGTTGTTCTTAAAACAACCATTTAAGCCTTCTTAAATATTCATCAAAGAAAAACACTTGCCTATTAAAAAATTATTGAAAAGGTTAAATAGTGGAAGTGTCATCCATGAAGTTGGTTGGTAACCCCATCCCAATATCATCGATGACTCTACAAAAGTCACCATCCTATCACTAATATTATGTCAAGTTCAACTTTTGAAAATTTGGTAATTTGATAGACCAATGGCTTTTAAAGTAAAAAAAAAATCAAAAATTTAAAAATTCGATTTGGCCTTTAACATCTTCAAATTAAAATAGTATGGAACCTTGTTCTTTAATCTAACTATGTAAGTAAGAATATTATAATTATGGGTAAACAATATAGGATATGAAAGGGAAGTGTTGAAAGGTGGCTATAAGATGAAATTAGAAAATGCCAAATCATTTATGTCACCTTTAGCTTATAAGTAATTTTTACAACCACCTCATATAGTTGGAATAATTTTCCATGCTTCCACCCCCTACCTCATGGGCTCTTGCCAAAAAATATCCTATCTTTGTGGTAATTGCACAATTCTAATCATGTACATTTGTCTTCAAGCATTCTAATTTTACAAAAATGTATTTTCCTATATTTATAAAGTTTTACCAAAACTACCTCCACTTCATATTATAATCAGAAAACAATCCTAACATAATTTTGCAAGCACATAAAAGCATGTTTCCAAAATCCAAAGTTCATAAAAATTACAAAGTATGGAATATCAATAATCTTTCAAAACCTCGTGTTCAACATATATCAAAATTTTAAAAGAGGAAAAAAGGGGGGAAAGAACTAACTACCACTTACTTCATAACTAACTAACTAGGTATTATACCCTTGAACATCTTGCCCCCTCCTCCCCTCTTCCAAGGGAAAATGTTGGGACTCTTCAATGCATGTTAAGGCATCAACTAGATAAGATTTTTGTTCATAATTGTGTTATTCACCATTTTTGGCTTGGGCTATTGGCAAGGCATACATCATGAAGACATATTAAATCAATATTGCATTTGAAAAAACATTGACCTTAGGAAGTTTGGGGTCAAATGTGTAATTGATATTGAAGGGCATTGCAATATGTTCAAACAAAGTTGTACAAGATTTTTAAAAAGACAATGTACATAACTTCAGACCATGTCCTCCTTCTCTCCATTTTCTTGATTTTATTTTTTCAACTCCCCCTTTTTATTGAATATTTAGTATGTTCACATCATGTTATTTGGTAATGTGATTGAACATATACTAATGTGATGAAGCCAAACCTTGAGGAAACAAATTTAAAACCAATTGTATGGTCTTGTTTCCTCAAAAGTTAAAAGGAACTAAAAAAGGTACAAAAGCAATGGATAGTGAATTAGAAGAAAAGGCACAGGCAATACATATTCAAGCTGCTAAAAAGTAGCTCAATTATGCAACAAACTCAATACATTTCAACCCATAAAGTGTATATTTGGGGGTTTAGAAGGGAGGAAAAAATGGTAATCAATAGGGGGAGTCAAGGAAACAACCTTCATTATCAAAGAAGTTTGCATCAGGAACGTCCATATCATGTTTTATGTAATGTAAGGGGGACTCAATATGGAAATAAAATCTCATAAGCTATGAGATTATTAAATATCTATGATGTCCAACCACCTCTAGATTTCTTGTATGTACATCAACACAAACTAAGAGGAACCAAAATATAGAAGATGGGGAAAATTATCTATAACAAAACAACATGTCAATACATTGAGGCTACCCTAAAATATGTAGCCCAAGAAAGAATTGAAATAGCTCATGGAGGCGGGGGAACAATTTTAATGCTTAAAAATGGGTGCAATTGGTCACCCAACATGGAGTAATCATGGATAATAGGGGTCAATGGGTTAAAGGTAAAGGATTGGCTAGTGGTGTCATGGGCATTTGAACATCTATGCCCTTAATACTACCTTAAACAAGTCCAAATTGTGGGAGCAAATCCTATTGGAGCTATTGAAATATTATGACTTGGTTGTTTGTGGAAACCTCAAACATTGAAAAATCAAAGAGATCCATGAAAAGTTTTAAGTGTTATTATGATAACCAAAGATAAAAAGATGTTCACGTATTGGTTAGATCAGATAGAATGTATATGGTGGGAGGAGGTAGAGGTTAACAATTAAAACCACTTCATTATTTTGTGAGGGGGATACTTCACTCTCTAATCACCAATTACTATCAAGAATCATCAACATCTTGGAGGAAGAGAAGAGTATAGCCCAACCCATTGGATGATGAATGTTAAGCACTTGGATGAAGTGGTAAAAAAAATTTGAAGATGTATGGACATAGTAATTTGTAAGGACCTTTTTTTCTCAAATATGAGAATAATCATGAAATGGTATAAGACGTTTTATATAAAAAAGGCACAAGAATTTAAGGAAAATGAGCAACACTTTAATATAGGAATAGAGACAAACCATGGAAGAGTTGCACAACAAAACTTGTAGTGAGGATTTGCAAGCACATGTAGACAATGCAAAAGAAGATATGAAATAACTAGAAACTATTGAAGTAGTAGGATAATGAGTTTGGGCTAGGATCAAATAGAAACATAGGGGAAATGCTTTGAGCAAATAGTTTTTCTTAACCATACGGGAACGCTTAGCTTTGACACTCATCATAGCAATAAAAGACGAGCAAGGCAACATCTTCATAAACAAGGAGTAGAAACTTTATGAAATGTTGTACATTGTTTCTCCACCACTGCAAACATACATAGTAGGTCAGAAACAACATCTTTGAACAAATCTCAATCAAATTTATTGACAATGTGAACAAAATACTACAGGAACCAATCATAGAAGATGAATTAATTGGGGTTGCTAAAGCTATGGCCAAAGGCAAGTCACTTGAATATGATAGGGTGGTAGAATTTTATGTGAAATTTTGTCATGGGATAGGAAGGGAATACACTAAAATGATCGATGATCATGTTGTAAGCAAGGGGAGATTCTCAAAAGTGTGAATAAAACATTTATTACTTTCATCTTAAAAGTTAGAAAGAAAGAGAGGATACTGGTAATTTGCATTCAATCACTCTTTTGAACACCTCCTCCAAGATTTATGTGAAGGTCTTGCAAAGGTGCTTATAACCACTACTTATAGAGATGATTAATAATAGTCAGATTGTTTTCTTACCCTCCAAGTTCATCTTTAACAACATAATGCTAGCTCAAAAACAATAGATTGGAGTAAAATAACCAAACAACCTTTAGTCTTTTTGAAATTGAACTTTGCTGAAGCTTATGAAGGTGTCATGGGATTTTCTCTTTGAAGTTATGGGTAAAATGATGATGACAAAAGAGTTTTTAAATATGATTAGAATCCTATTATTAGGTGCAAATCCAACAATCAACTTGAACAACGTTATCATTAAGTCCTTTGAGATAAATTGGGGAATAAGGTAGGGGTGCCCCATTTCACCTTACTTCTTTTTCATTATTGTAGAGGTTTTTAATGCCATGGTGGTAAATTCCAAGGTATTAAATTATCAAAAGGAATGCAATAACATATTACAACATAATATGTAGACAACACATGGTTCATTCATAGGGGGAAAAAAATTATTGTAAAAAATGTAGTCAACTTGTTGGAAAATGTCCTTGAAGTGGCAAGATTGGAGATGAACTAAAACAAGAGCCTAGGCTCTTGAAAGGCACATTAACAACTTAAATTGTCATGGTGTGACCTTTGTAGATTGAAATGGGCTAAAGAAGAAAAGATGTCCAAGTTTTTGGGTACCAATTTGATTGAGTATGGGGGCCCCAACACTTTGCCATTTGTGCTAAGGACAACTTAAAATTAGATGGTGCTGTCAATTGCCTCAAAACAATAGTATCAAATAATAACTTTGTTGGCTCACATGTGTGATCTAGTCTTGGGGGGTTTTCACCCTATGTTTTTTTCCTTTTTGCAATGGATTCTTGTTTTCATTTGTGCCAAAATAAATAAATAAATAAGTTTTAGGTTTAAAAAAAATGGAAATCCCCCCATCCCCCAAAAAACACATTGTTTTAGTCCCTTTTGCTATTTATAACATCCTTGCTGTACTTTTTTTCCTTGTTTGGCCATCTTTCATTATTGACAAAATTTTCCTTTTTTAGCCAAACAACTTTGCATTACTTGGCCTTGGGACATTAAAATATAATTTCATCTGAGCTCAAATTGCTTCCATCAATAGCAATCATGAATGAAGCATTGTAGCAAAAAAGAACGTTGTGACAATATCACAACATCACAACACATCAATACTTCAAACCAAGGCATGGTAATTTTGAATACAATCAGTTTTAGGAAAGAAAATAGTGGATTATCTAACAACTTGGAAAATAGAAGACAACATTGCATGTTTCATATGTTCTTACAATAACAAATAACTTATAATTATTATTATTTATATTAATCGATTGACCTACACAAACTACGGGAGCATTTTAAGAATGTGATATGGTGGATTACATTGCTTCGAACATCTCTCAATTAGCTCTCATGGTCTTCACTTGGCATCAATTAATCCATTTTTTTTACAAGAATCCCATGTTAACCCACAACTACTCACAACTACATTTAGGTAAATTTGACAAGGAAATTGTTTGGCACCAATCACAATTTCCACTTCCTCTCATGCAATACACAACTCAAATCCTTGGAATTCCCAACAATTTGAATTTCTTCCTAAATATGAACTTTCATGATTTTCCTTTAACACACCCCATATTCTTGTTAAACAATTGTTTTGATGCCTTCTCCAAATCAACCTTTTTGTCCCCTAGGGCTTTTCATTGCCTCCAATAGGTACACATATTTTGTTATTGTTGCCCTACGCATTCCTAACCCAAGACTCTAGTGTTTAGCAATAGCATTTCAAAGTCCAACATAACAACAAAACCTAAAACATGTGGGCATTCTTCCCAAACATATAAACATAAACTCAGGTCTAATATTTTATATAGAAAAAAATATATTTAGTTCATTAACAAGGTGTCCCGTTAATTTCTTTAGTCGTGCACTCCTTCATTGAATTCCACAACCAATGCTTCCAACTGAATTTCACCATTGCCAAAGAACATCAAGAGCAACAAACAAGAAATTGTTTCAACCGTCATCATGAATTAAAACATACAAATGCAACACCACCCATTTTCTTAGCACCATAAACTTGCAACAAAAAAAACACATTCCTATCCACTAAGGAGAGAAAGGGATCAACATCAATCACCCACTCTTTTGTTTATTTCACCTTTCGATGGTTTAGTTTTTTTCATTAAGTCTTCATCCAAGTAAAAATTCATTGAACTTCCTTTCATCCCACAACATGTCTTTGGTTCAAGCCCATGGTTTCTTTTAAGGATTTTGAGATGTAGTCAAAGTGATGATCATCTAGAAAGTAATTTAGCCAAATTTGGTTACATACTATATATGAAAGTACAAAAAAACACAATCCTTCTATGCTCTGGGCTACCTCTTAAAACTTATCATAAAAATATGGTGATTTGGATTTATTTTTCTATGAAATGTGGCAAGTTTAGGCCAATTTTTCTATGAAAAATCCTTTATATAGGTCAAAATTTGGTGAAAATTCACCAAGAAAAGAAACACTACTTAGGCCCATTGTTTAAGTGGACTAAATTTTAAAATGCTCCTTTCAAGATGAATCCCTTGGCACCTAATCATGGAATTTTTTTTTCCTTTCCCCAAAATGCAACTACATACATGGAATTTACTACCATATTTCAAGCTCGTGTTTAAGGCACATCCTTCCCAATTTGTAAAATACATACATCCATCATTTATCCTTTCCATTTCAATGTATCAGGTACATACCAATGTCATATTGGTATATAGAAAGCAGGATGGATACATAATAATGGTATGCATCCTAATAAGGAAAAAAATACCAATCATGTATCAATAATACGAGGAGATATTAGCCTTATACCAATACAGTAGTCTCCCGTTTAAGTACGCAACTTGAACTTCGGAGTTTTGTGCATACTTTACCGGTAGGTGCGTACTTTAGACGCTCCATTCCCAAATCGCTTGCGTTTCGTTGCAATGTCGAAGAAATTGACCGGCAAGCGCCTAAATGAGTCCCAGCGCTGCGAGATCATTTCAAAACTGAGCAAGACGAACCCTCCAAGCAAACGCGCTCTAGTGCGTGAGTATGATGTTAGCAAAGGCGCTATCTGGAAGGTCTGAGAGAAACAAGATTCAATTCTTGAACGATCCGCTTTACTCTCTGAAGAAGCTAAGGAGAAGACCTTTAGAACTTCAGTTGGACGATTTACCAAACTTGAAAATATGTTGTACATCTGGATTGACAGCATGCGCCGTGCCAAGCTCCATGTACCACCATCTCTCGCCATTGCGAAAGCGAAAAGTATTGCTTCTACATTATCCATTTCCGATTCAGACTTTAAGGCTTCATGGCAATGGCTTAGTCATTTCAAGACACGCCGAGGTCTATAGAAAATGCTTCTTCATGGAAAAGGAGCTAAGGTTGACAAAAATGACCCAAAATTACTATTAGCGTTAGAAGAATTATACCTCTATCATCGCTCAATACGACCCTAAGAACGTCTACAACATGGATGAAACTGGATTGTTTTTCCGTCTGCTTCCCAGATATTCCATTCTGATGCCGAACGAGGACATTTCAAGCACTAGAGGCAAAAAGAAAGCGAAACATCGTGTTTCTTTGATAGTTTGCGCCAACGCATCTGGAACACATAAAATTCCTTGCGTAATGATTGGAAAGTCGAAAGAGCCAGCATGTATTAAAGACCGACACTGGTCAGTTCCTTATTTCAATCAAGCGAAAGCATGGATGGACGTGGAAACCTGCTGGAAATGGTTCAACAAAGTCTTTGTTCCAAAAGTCAAAAGACGAACAGGACGTCCCGTTCTCTTACTGATGGATAATGTGCCGGGACACTTCGACGCCTTCGAACGCGACAACATCCGCGTAGTATTCTTTCCTCCGAACTATACCAGCTGGAAACAACCTTATGATATGGGAATCATCGCCGCTCTCAAGAAATGATACAAATATTTACATCTCAAGGATATCTTCGACTTCTACGAGCTTGATGAACAGTTAAAGCAACGGAAAAGAAAATTAGGAAAACGACTACGACGAGGTGCAGTAGGAGTTTCCTACGGAAATCCAATGCACCTACTAGATGCCGCAAGCTATGTAAAAGAAGCCTGGGATTCCGTCTCGTCAAGCTCTATCAAAAATGCATTCAGTAAGGCGGAGCTCATGAACTTGGAACCAGAACCAGGGGCTGAGAGCAAAAATAACGTCATTGCCACTAAGTTAACCCAAACCATCGAAAGCTTAAATTTATTAATCAACCAATCAGAACTGGAAGAATTTGTTCATATTGATGACGAAAGCAATGAAGAATATGCCGCAACAGTGTTGGAAGACGTCGAAGAGCTATTGGAATCAATGAAGATTAATGAAGTAGGGCTTGATGAAAATAGCGATGTTAATCAACCAGAGCAGATTGTCGAGTCACAAGATAAAGTTGAATTTCATGGATTTGAGTCTTTGTATAAGTAGATTCTCGATATTGAGGATTAACTGCTCTGCTCTAACGTTCAAACAGAAGCCGAAGAAACATTCGACGATTTCAAAAAATCGTTTGAAGAGTTCTAGGCCAAGGTCCGAGCAGTCGTCCTCAAAGCCAGACGCAAAAAAAACCAAAACCTGCACCAAATGACGATTCATGATATGTTCCACTGAAAAATGTTGATCCCTAAAAATTTTGTCATAAAATGCGTACTTAACCGGGATGCGTACTTAAACGGGTGCATACTTAAGTGGGAGGCTACTGTATTAGACCGATAGGAACCTGAAGTAATATACCAGCTTCATACCAATTTTATATCAATTTCAATACCATGTTTATCCCTACCTCATGCTAAGCAAAATCAGCCTTATAGGTTGGGCACATGCATAGCTTAAAGGGGCAAATGAGGGGGGTAAGAGCAACAACCTCTCCCTTTGCCCCTTGTTGAAGCCCTTGGGCGTGGATGTGGAGCCTCACAACTATGGTTGACAGCCTAGGTTGCAACAACTGTTGTAGATGCGCCCTAAATTTTTAAAAATACAATGATAGGGTAAAAACAAGCTTTTATTATAAAAATTTATCACATACAAAAACAATTACCAATTGTGTAGGATACTAATTGAGACTTTTTAGAGAGTAAAAAATTCATTTTTGTTTTTCAACACTTCGACTCCAACAACTCTTCTTACATTGGTATGTATTTAAGATTTAAGTTATTTTCATCAACTTTTGGATTTTTTTTCTTTGATTTTAAATCCTTGTGTATGTGTACACATTAAGGTTTTTTTTTAAATGATTTTTTATTTAACTATCTTGAATTTATCTTTGTATGTTGTAAAATATAAAGGTATCTTTAATATAAAAATATGTATTAGGGTTCTGGTTTTTGATCAATTTTTTTAATTTATAAATAAATAACATTTGTGCACATACATGTTTAGGTATGTATTTTAATTTAATTTAATTAAAAAAAAAAGCATTACATGGAAGATGAATGGTACCTCAAACTCCAAGAATAAATTTCTCAATTTATCCATTCTCCACCTCTTATGACAATTATTTCTCAAAACCTCAACACAATTATTATAATTTAAAATAAAATAAAATAACACAACGTCAATTATCATTGAATTCATTGCAAACACCAACTACGAAATTGAAATATAAATAATTAAAGCTCGTTGCAAGCTCTATATACATGAAATAAAAGAGCACAAAATATTAAAAGCCCAAAAAATCAGAGATCTCAAAATGCTAAAAATGCACCCAAAAAAAAAAGTAAAACCTAAAATTGAATATTTTGTAGAAAAAATTAAACACTAATATGGTGAAAATGGGTTTTAATATTTACCCCTCATAAATTTATTTTAAAAAAAAACTCAAAATATTTATCCCTCTGCCTAAACTTCCAGCAGCTGAAACTGCCAACATGTGCTCAAAAAAGGATGTGTGCCACTTCTGCCCGTATCTTCTTATTTGGGGGCAAAAGCAAGGGCTTCAGGGGGTTGGTGAATCCACTCGGATGACTGCTAGGACTCCTGAAAAGATGCACAGCTTTCCTTCCAGAGCCCTGGAATAGTCTAATAAACACCAGTCAAATCATATTTATTGATTGCTCCCTGTTACACAGATTGGCTAGATAGTTTGATTGGTCTAAGTGGTTTGCTATTCGTAGTTTCCCTCTTCTACTTGCAGTCTTTGCTTTAGTTTCATGGGAGGGGTTGGAAAAAAGAAGTTAGTAAACCAAAACTTGGATGTGAGAAATAATTTGGCAAGGTCACATACTGAGCACCGCTGGAGATGCTCTTTAGTTAGATATGAACGTGCTAAAAAATGATCCAAATTAATACTAGTATCAAGCTCGTACGAAAGTACTCAATACCAGTATCCCCATTCATATCTGAAAATGGACGTACGAGTACGATACTCGTACATACATCTCTCTCACTTATCCTTGGGGAGAATTATTTGCTTTTCAAAGCAGTTTGACTATACATTCATTTATTGGCCTTGCCTACCAAGGCAAGAAGGATATTGTGTTTAGAATCATTATAGAGTATAATAGCTTAAGGGATTATTGGCCCCTAGGTAATAATGAAGAAGTTATTGTAGTTTTAAGTTTTGTAGTTTTGATCATATTTACTCAAATAATAGGTCTATTTTTATATGAGGATTTTTGGAACATGATGTTTTGGCTTGTGTGTTGAAACTCGAGATTAATTATAGGTTTAGAGTAGCTTGAAGGATTTTGGTTTCTTTTAGAGGATTTTTGGAAGATTATATTTTTGTATGGTGAAATATTTGAGTTTCCATAATTCTTCTTTCATCTTAAGATACTTTTTTAATGTAAATGGCAAGGCCACAGTATGATATACCCCTTGTTAATATCCTATTCTGAGTGAGTACACTACTTGTTCATAAGAGGATGTGAAATTAAGGATCCAGATGGCCATTGCACTCATTCTTTGCAAGTTGATATTCAGATATTTTGGTCCATGGGTTATTTCATTGTGATGCATATCAGTGTTTTTATTTTGATAATACATAGCAAAAATTTGCAATTGGCCAAAGGTCATTCACATCAACATTTTTTTGAGGGCAAATTTTTGTATTGTGGTGACAATTTTTTGGGAAAATTTTGGGAATTTAAAAAAAAAAAGTGTAATTACTAAAATTTGGGAAAATTTGTCAAACTTTCAAAACCCAAAAATTGGGGAAAAGAAAAACCATCATCAGCATCAAGGAAGAAAATCCTTGTGTAATTAGTGTACGTTGTGATTTAAGCTTTTTATCCTTGTGTATTGCAATGTAATATTGGTAGCAATATGCAATATGCGAATTGAGTTTATGCTCATGGTGATT
>Ga0209611_10009941_pt1 | contig 14178 bp, 7 predicted proteins | sample S1TSphgellanicum_3_FD_187693 | JGI IMG/M metagenome (GOLD analysis project Ga0209611, IMG submission 187693) | Host-associated microbial communities from peat moss isolated from Minnesota, USA - S1T2_Fc - Sphagnum magellanicum MG (SPAdes) (version 2) | ecosystem: Host-associated > Plants > Peat... | reverse complement strand
TAAAAAAAAACATTAAAAAAAAAAAAACAAACCAAAACAAAAAGGAGCAAATTTAGGGTTGAATGATTGTAAAAAAGAAACACAAAAAATCCAAAAAAAAGTATATATATATATAAACAAACAACCATAATTTGTGAGAACCAACTTATGAGAACTGTCCCTAAAAATCAACATTTCAAAATTTTGTGAGAACCACTAACCTTGAAAATTGCATAACTGGATTTTTTTTTAATTCTGAAAACCAGGGGAGTTTTCAAATTTAAAAAAGAACCAGGGTAGTTTTCAAAACCTACCCCAATAATCGGAACCAACAATTTTCACAAAAAAATGAGAATGACCCAACACTAGAAAAAACCATGGTTAATCATAAAAGAAGCAATTGAAGTTCAATGATTTGAGGAACAATAACATAATTTAATCATTTTATCATATGGGTGTAGTCACAATACAAGCACCAACATAAGAAGTGTAATCATTGTTTGGTTTTTCATGTTTTAATGTGAAACCCCATATTCATGTTGCAAGCTTTTAATGTGTTTACATGAAATTACCTCTAATATATTATAGGAACATTTTGGAATGAAATGAATGAATATAGAATAATAAAAAACACCTTAAAAAAAGTATAACCAATTTTATTTTATTTTCATATTTTAACTAACTTGAAATGCCTTCAAAATAACGTAAAATTCATGAAAAAAGAACATCTACATTTTATAAAAAAATTTAATGTGACATTTTTTTCTCGTGAATAATTTTGGTTGTAAGAAAATTCATAGATTTCTAATCCATCACTTGTTGTAACCAAAACCAATTTGCCACATCATCATAACAAGTAAACTTGCTACTATTTAAGGAATCACCTACACTAGCAAGTGTGGCTCCTTTTATTTTTATTTGTAACCATACATTTAACTAAGTATAAAACAACATAAACATTATCATTTCTTTTGAAAATTGTTAATTAGGTTGTTGGAATTTTTTCTTACCATAAACTCCCAAACTTACCTTTTAGTTTTGCAAGTCTCATTTATAACATAGGTCTCCTAAAAAACACTTACAATTGCACCTATAAACTTAACTTAGTTAACTCAAGTTTAGACCTCACCCCTATTGAATGAGGAGTAAGTAAGTGTGCATGGGGCTCAACTACACTAACAAAATGTTTCTGTTTGTGAGTTGTTTTCTTATATAGGAGATTATTAGAGTTTTTGGCCATGCAATAGTAGCTTTAGAAAAGCCCCTTTCATGTTACATTATTGTTTTCATGTGCAAAACACAAAATACAAATGAAGTGGAATTATTTTTTTGTCTAGTTTACCATGTTTGCACATGTCCATGTTATAGTCTTTTGAAATGAAGTTTGAACAACTTTTCAAGCTCACCTTCATAAAACCATGACAAACTTTGGCATCATCAAATGTCTTTGACATAACATGACCAAAACATGACCTTACAAATGGGCATGACAACTAAAGTGATGAACAAAAAATAACACTTGTTAATGAAATGATCAATGTAGACAAATTAGACCCATCGTCTTTCACATAGGCAACTACTTTGTCAAACAAACCAAATGAATAAAAAAAAAAACCTTTACCTAGTTTGCCATAGTTGCACCAATTGTATTATGTAGTTCAAATATCCCCACGATCACATGGGTGGGATTTTCATACACTATTGATGAAACTAACAACCATGGCAAAAATGTCATATCTAGCTTGCAACATCCAAAAATAAAAAAAAGTTGTGCATGTAACACATGATGCAAAAAAGTGCACAACATATTTCTTCATATGTTTTCCACATTCAATATCACTTTTTAAAAATGTTGTCATCAAGAAGGAAATTGAACATGCCAATGTTGATGTGAACTAATTGTTCAACTATGGATTCTTGTCTTGGTGGATTCCTTTAGAATAGCTTGTTGTGCAAGGTTAGCTTTGTGATAAAAGCATTAACAACCAAAAAGAATTGTGAATATGAAATGGTAACATTGTTTTCCTTTTTTTGCACCATATCTTTTGATTGCTAGATTTATCAAGAAGTGCAAAAGGTTTCTAAACTACAACAAGATCATGGCACACATTTGTTGAAAAAACATATTCCTAATGAACATCTATAAGAGTATAAAGAGGCGGGGGAGGAAAACAAGATAAAAAAGCTTGGGTGGAGGATGGAGAAAGAATGCCCATGGAGAGGAAATGAGTGTAGAGGAAAAAGGGAATCACAAAGTAAAAAGGTCAAATGGAGTTTGATGGTAGAAAAATATGTGCTACAAAAGAACAAAAACCCTAAGCCTTTAATTTAAAAGAATTAGGAACCTTAGAAAAAGAAAACTTCATGTTGGCATAAGGTTTTTGCAATTTTCATCACAATGCAAATCATAAGCATAGGTCATGCCTAGATCTTGGAATTAGGTGGGTCCTAAAGTAACTTTTGTATCCAAGTATTTGAAGGAGAATAAAGGTAAGTTCACTAAACCCAAAAATTAAAACCATTAAGTATTACTTGGACTTCTAAACACTCGCACAACATTGATTTCAATTTAACAAAACAAAACAAACTACATTCCATAATAGTAGGATTATGACTTTTATTTGTTTTGTTATGTTAGAACCCTAACATTGAGTTTGCGATTAAGTGTGGAGTGCAAGGGCCCATGAGGCCATGAGAATGTGTTAGGTGTGAAACACACTCTCACAAATGGGGTAGAATGCAAAGGATGGAGCCCAATGACTCTTAAGTGCACTCCCACTTTGGGAATTGCATTCATGTGGGAGTTGCGGATGTTTAAAGTCTTGATTAGAAAGGAAAACAACCACCAAATTGGGCCCTTAAGACACCACTAAAAAGGTCTTGAAGTGTAGATGCTTAAAATGTTTTCACATTATTCATTTAAACCTGATTTGTCTGAGTTATGATCAAAAGAAAGGGCAAAAGTCAAATTGGGATCTTGACTCCTGATCACAAACCCCTTGAAAGCAGGGGTCAAATCAGTTCTGATTGAGGCATTCTATACACCATTGAAAATATCTTTTTGAGGGCTATAAGATATTGCCCTTGCATTTCCAAAACAGACTTGATTTGAAAATGATTTGAACGATCAAATTTTTAGGATAGCAAAAGTCATAGTTTTGGGACTCCCACTTCGGAGTCCTTGGGAAAAGTGACATTTAGATGTAGTCCTTATGGAGAGGCACAAAGCATACTATAGGGAGGGGAGTGGTGCCTTTTCCCAAAGGTTGTGGGTTGTGTAAAGCTTGTGTTTGAAGTTATCCCAATTAAATCTGCCACATCACTTCCATTCAACTCGCAGTCATCGCTTTCTTTTTTTAGTTGTGTAGGTCGATCTCATCTTGAACTTTCGCTTGTGAGTTCGTCCTAATCCCATCCCGGAGCTCCAACATGCTTTCCTACTTTTGAAATGTTACAAATTAAAGAACATTAAACCCCAACTTCTTCTTTTTTCATTATTTCGCTCTAGGACTCACATTTGGGCGCCTTAAAAAGTTTGAAGGCGCATCATGTTATATGTGATTTAAAAAAAATTTGGTCCAACTTTTGGATCAGGTTCCCTTATTTCACATCCTAACTTATATGTAATAAAAATTGAGGACATTTAGCTTTCAACCTAAAAAACCAAATTAAAAGTCATCCTTTGTTGAATGATTGCCATTACATGTTAACCTTGTATGCATATAAGGTTATAAAATTTGTGTAGAAAACGCACACAATTGTACAAGGTCTATGGAATCAGCTTGTATTGAGAGTGAAAGAAAACCTATATGGCCAATCACATTGTTACAATGGGAACCTTGAATTGTTCTGAGGAATTCACTTCAACAACTTGGCACTTAATTGCTGTAATAGCATCATGACTTGTACCTTGGTGCAAGGAAACAATGTGACTAACAAGATTGTTCAAATGGGTGCCTTGAATTGCTTTAAAGAGTTGCATTAATGAACTATTCCTTACATGTTGCATACAAAAGACATGCAAACAACATGCAAATTGTGAGTTAGCCTTTGTCAAAAATTTAGAGTTTTTACACATCATTGTCTGTCTTTACTCATGGTGCTCCTCAAACTAACAGACAGGATTGTACCACGAGTATTTGTTTTTCTAATCAGCCTGTCCAACAGTTCACCTCTATAATAAAAATAGAGCTAGACATAGGTTTGCTTGCTTTGTGGATGCAATCTCTTTTTACAAAGAAAAGCCTAATAATACTATGGAATTTTGCCAAGATTTTCCAGCTCTACTCATCATGGAGAGACATGGAACATTGTAGAATTCATTTTGGTCCCACATTTTGAGCAATGTTCAACAGGTGTTGCTGTGACCTGAGTTCATTTTGTCAGACCTACATAGAGAATTTCCTATTTTAACTGTAGCTAGTTTGAACTTGCCATAGAAGGCAGAGCCATTACTTGCACACTTTTACAACACAACATGAGATTGCATAAAGTCTTATCCACAACTTAACAAAGTATAATCAACAAGGTACTAAAAGCTCCAAGTGCTCTTCCATTCTCTCTTAGTGCTACTTCATAAGATGCCAAATAGGATTTTGAAAAACCAACTGCAACTGGTCTGTTTCAGAACAGATTACGCATTGCAGCAAAGCCCCCAGGAATGAACTCATCAACAGTTGGTACCAATTCCACTCATCCATTGCGAAAGCATGACCTGAAGTAAAATTACACTAAAATAACAGCTTTCCATTCATTTGAGAAACAGAAGCCTTTGATCCAAGAGCCAGGAAGAACAGGGAAAAGAACAGTTAGCAGCTTATGAAAGCAAGATGGTGGGTGAAGGGGTTGTGACTGTAGTTCCTTTCACACACAGGCCTGGCAGTTTGAAGTTGCAACTTAAGAGGTCTGGAATTAGGAAGTTCCAACACAAATTTACTTCTGAAGTCACTTGTGTGAGCACCAAGAAAACGAATATTGATCCACACTACTTTCATATCCATCATTAGCTGTTGCATTCTGCTCCTTTTCACCACCTTCCCAACAGAGAATCCCCATAGATTTAATCAAACTAAGGTGACACAAAGTACTTTCAGACTGCAGACCCTGGCCCTGACCACCCCAACAACCCCACACAACCTCCAAAACTCAATTCCCACTTCAGTCATACAAGCAATATATTTATAACCAAATTTCATGTGTACAGATCAACTTGTTGCAAACAACATTGCCTTTACACAAGCATGCCTAAACCTAGTGACAAATCTGGACAGATAGAGAGCCCACATGTTAACAAAGTAGATTATGCATTCATAAGTGGTGATCTCTTCGCACGAAATGGAATGAAGAAGTCGTCTCCTGAAGGCATGTTAAGAGTATGTGAAAACCACACTCAGGTGCTTCTTTTGTTGCCCTGACATAAATTCCAGGGGAAACCATGGTTGCACAGTTGCTTACCTCCAGTTGTGTTGAAAATCACTGGACTGAATACAGTGGAGAGTTCCCTCACTCCTACACCTCTAACGCTTAAGAGTACCTCTGGCAAACGCCAACTTTTGTGTATTTTCAAGAAGTGTCTGCCAACCAACCATGGGATCTCATCACATATGAATCCTGCAGCAGGAGTGATTCATTTTATACAAAACAAAGAAAGCCACAAAATGTTCACAAGCTACTCAAAGATACCGCAAAGAGCTGATTTCTACAAGGCTCTTCTCATCCTAACTGATCCAGTTTTAACTCTGATGTGGGTGGAACACATCCATAAAACACATCAGTCATAACTTGCCACAAATCACCCTCACATTCTACCATAAAATAACCTTCCATATTCTTGTACTAAATATTGTATGTTCTATCATATTCTATTGTAAAGCTCTTTGCTTCAAAGTACCAATACCTTCTTTACAATCAATAAGAAGCTAGTTGGTTGGGCAGGTGGGTAGGGAGGTGGGAAGATGGAACCTGTCGCATATATTCTGCTATGGCTTTGGAGCCCTCCATTGCAAGAGTAAGCACTTTCTCAAAGAGATCTGTTGAAAGCTTTGAGTCCATCTGACACAATCCCATATTCACCCATACATTTGAATAGAAATATTTTAGCCAGAACTACAACCTGACAAAGTAAGATACTTGGGTTAACCTCAACATGTTGCAGAATGTGTCCACGAGGATGATGTGAGAAGGAAAGGTATGCTATTGAAAATGGCCTCCATTTTAGTGCTATAGCCTGGGCATTGGATAGAAAAATGTCCATTGTTCTCTGTCTTAACACACTGCACACTGCGAGAGAGTGAGACAGCACACCTGGAGGAGTGATACTTTGTCAAGTTTGGGGAAAATCCCAACTGTTAAGTCTGGGCCACCTCCACTGTCCTCAATGTAGTTTAGATCTGCCACATCACAAAGTACTTTGCTCAAGTTCACTTTACCACCAAACAACAGAATATGGCCTTAGCCATGGTCAACCACACAGGCTGTACACATGCTTTCCTTTGCAGAACTGCCATATCTGTGATAGTTTGGTATGGAATAGAGAAGTTGTACAAGAACCCTAAATTCACAAAAAAAATAAAATTCTCACCTAACAAGGGGGTGCTATTTAGGTAGCCAGCAGCGCAGGATACAACAAGATCTTGCATTGGAATGCCTGCATCAGCCAATGCCATAGATGCTGCATTGATGCATGCAGCCCGTGTTCCTGCCAATCCCAGCAGTCCAGCCACCTCACATTTTGCAACCAAGCCACACCAGACAGCTTGCTCACCAGAACAATAAAGTAAAGTCATCTCTTGATCACAGTCCCTCATTTAATAGAGTCAGATGTGTACTAGTCATTTCTTCAAATAAGACCAAGCAGAGTCTAGTTTACAACAATTTCCTAATGGCTCTAATCTGGAAAAGACATGTCACCTCCATCTGCTTGAAGGACTTGGACAAATATATCAATCTGCACAATCCAGCAGTCAAAGCCTTCAAGGTCACAATATACTCAATACTCCAAATGTAGTGAATAGTCAGGTAGACTTCCAGGTAGCCAAGACAGCAGCCAAGAGGGGAAAAACGTCCTGGTAGTAATAAGAGGGGATGAATCTCAGGAGAAGAGAAGGAAAAGAGGACAAATAGCATGTGATCTGCCTCACAATCTTCAACTACAACTTGAAGTCAGAAGCCAATGCTGCAATGCATGGACTACATGGGCTGTGCCTGCATTCACTTTTTTGTGTGTGTAAGACATGTACTTTCACCCAATTCACAAAGTCCAGAAAACTTAAAATAGAAAAGTTGTCACAGCTACAGTCTAATCCAGACAGATACGTCCATTCTCTTGGAACAAAGCCAGCAAGAGATTTAACCTGGGAGCGGGGCATGAGATGTGTCAGGATTGCTGCCTCCAGAGTCTGGCGGATTACAAGAGACAGTTCCATTGCTCGTCTGCAGCAGAGATCAAGGGAGGAAAAGTGTGGAACACCCACAGAGAGAGAGAGAGAGAGAGAGAGAGAGAGAGAGAGAGAAAGATCTGCATATTTCCAATATATATATATATATTCAAAATGTTCATCCTTCAAGTATTGTGGGTATATATTCTTTTGACCAAGAGATTGAGAACTCTCATGAAGTAGGAAACAACAAGACAACACTGTACCTGTCACTTTTTCCTCGTCTCCTTCTTTCGCCTGTGCTGAAAGCAGCCATGCTATACTCACACCGTACCTGAACTAGAAGCGGCCAAGTTACAAATGGAAGGAACATCAAGAACATAAATCCTAAACCCTAAAATCCCAAACAATGGCAACACAAAAGTCGAACTATGATTTATTCACAAAGACACAATAATGAAGGAGAACTGGAAAACATAAGTAAAATAATAAAGAGGTCAAGAATATTACCAGAGCCTGGTCATGTAACTGCTGACTATGATTTTGCACCTGCCAATTTTCCCACATTCGAAAGTCTTCAGTATCTCTACATGCAACCAACACAATTGTGTGTACATACAGAGGGTTGGTAAAAGGAGTTCAAGAGAAACCCAAGAAAACATGCATGCAACCTCCACCACATCTGCAATGGATGATTTGCCATCATGAAATAACTGTAACTTTAAGCCATAATTTAAGAAAATGCACCAATTGAACAAAAGGAATTTGCAAATATTTTGATCAGCAGCTTGACTCTCACCTCATGGGGACCATACACTGCTGCAATCACTTTGGTATTGCCCATTTCAAATAAAGCAGACCTGACAGCAACCAATCAAGGTTTAGCACAGCCAAAATCCAGCTGGTCAGACTACAATCTCCTTTGAAGGATACAAACCCTAGCAGTGCAAGAACATTGCCAGAGCACTCACTACCAATTTTATCAAACCCTAGCAGTGCAAGAACACTGGCAGAGGCACTCACTACCAAATTGGCCAAACCCTAGCAGTGCAAGAACACTGGCAGAGGTACTTACTACCAAATAGGCCAAACCCTAGCAGTACAAGAACATTGCCAGAGCACTCACTACCAAATTTACCAAACCCTAGCAGTACAACAACACTGCCAGAGCACTCACTACCAAATTGGCCATGACCCAAGGAGAAGAAGGACAATAACAACGTTGCCAAACCCCAAAAGAACAGAATGAAAAAACATTTCTTCTGAAAATTTAATGAAGAAAAATGGCTCAAAGCGATTGCTAGAGAATAACCAACCCGTCTGCTTTGCCAACCACGCCCACCTCCGCATGTAGCTGTCGCATCTGCACCGCATCGTCATGATCATTACAGCAGAACGTAAAGTTGCACATGCAATGAATGATCCAAATGTCTTGAATCACACATGATCCGAGGTAACCTAACAGATTCAGAAACAACCGTCTTGAACTCACATCTGGACAGATCAAGAGTGCTCAGATACAAAACACTAACTAGGGTTCGGATCTCTCTCGGCTTCTGTAAACTGTGGTGTCACCTCACACAACTTCAAAATGCTTCTGTGGGAGTTAGATACAACAAACACCCAATACAAATACACACACACACAAACACACACGCAGAGAGTAGTACTTCGTGGGGACGACGACCGTCAAGGCGAAGACCTTCAGGGCTTATGAACTCCATATCTGTGCAGCTGCTTCTTCTGCTTGCGAGCGTTCCTGCTGCACTTGCTTCTTGATCTGTTCAACCCTAGGCCATTACATTCTTCAAGGTTTAGGGTTTAGGGCTTCTTCTTGTTATCTTAAACCCTAAACCCTAAACCCTAAATTCTTCAAGGTTTAGGGTTTCGGGCTTCTGGAGGGTTGCTGTCTGGGCTTCTAAAACGCCACCACCAGTGTTTGAGCGGGTATCAGAAATGGCCTCAAACCAGCGTGGGGCAGGTACTGGGAACAGGAAAAAGACCCCCGGCGGTTCTAACGATTCGTACTCGCCGTCGACCGATCAAAGACCCGTTGGTGCTATGCAGCCGCGGTTCTCGAGTTCTTTTACACAAGGAAATAACCGGCCTTAAAACTGACGGTTCACTGCTGGTTCTTTAAGGGTATCGAAATAGCTGGTTCTTTGATTTGGATCTGCTCCCCAAAGAACCGGAGCCGGTGGTGATTTGAATGAATAAGAAAAGAAACCGGTTCTTTACCGGTTCTCTCTTTATGTTTTAAGGACTGGGCATTATACCCTTGATTACTTTGTCGAGTAGCCTTAATAAGGTTACCCATTAGGCATACATTTGACAAAATTAAAGTTTTAAAAAAATTGTGGACCTAGGATTGAATGTAATTTACAAATAATGAAACATTTATCATACATAGTTGAAATGCTTGAAATGAATTATATGAGAAATGAATTATGTTTTTTTACAAATCTTTTTTTAAAAATTAAAATGTTGTATAATATGTGGAATAGTTATAACTAAACCATCAATCCCAACATTTTAAAAAAATTCAATCATTTTTTTTAAATAATTTTTTTTGTAACGTAATCCTTACGATGTTTTTAATTGTCTAGTATCAAATCATATAACGTTTGCTTCAAATGGGCAAAAAACATGTTTATGTTTAAATGTGACATTGAAGGTGATATGCATTGATATGCAAAATATGTTGTTTCTAAACACTAGTCTACATGAATGCACTTTTTATCAAAACATCCATTTTTATATACGGATATTTTCCTTTTCCATGGTTTGCATGTAAAAGAAAGATATTGGGGTTTTAGCGCATGTTTATTGGTATTTTGTGGACATAGGTTTTTATTAAGTTTGGGATGGTATTCTAGATAGAGAAATATCTAAAGAGTTTTAAATATATATATATATTATTATGTTTAAACATAATATTACTAATTAGAACAATTTGCAACTATGTCTTACATCCAATCATGTGAACCATTTTGCCATATTTAGTCAACTTTTCTCAATCATGATTTCAACCAAAATATTAAAATACATTTTAGTTTCATAATTTTGACTAGTTTTTTTATTTGAACAACTTTGGTCTTTTTGCATTAATAACATGAAGGTTTAGTCTATAATTATTGGAAGGCATTATTTAAATTAGATTGAAGAATCCTAACTATAATAGGTTCATATATATATAATAATTAAAAAAATGAGATCACCTTGTTTTGCAACCTTGAAACTATTTATAAACCAAATAAGAAAAAAAAGGGTAAGATTGAGGCCACATTATATAAAACCTTGGGTGACCAAAAATTGGAAAAAAAAAACAAAACAAAACAAACAAACAAACAAATATTACTACCATAGGTTATAATGAATTGGAATTTTGAATAATTCAAGGATTATAGATCAAAATGCAACATATGTGTGGTGTGAAGGGAATTGAATATTACACCTCAAGGATAATTATCGTATGTCAAACCAATAAACTAATAGATAAGTATGGGAAAAAAAACAACCACAATTGAAACCTTTACATTGTCGAAGAAAAAAAGAAAAAGAATAAAAAAAAGGTCCACAACAATAACAAAAACAAATTTGTAAGGAATCAAATCCTACACGCAATAAACATTGTCAAATGTTAATACCATTGCATTCACATTGACCCAAGTAATTGATTGAAAGGAAGATTTTGCATTAATTTTTTAACACTTTTGAATTGCATCACAAGGTTTTTAAAAAAAGGACTTGGACAATTTTATGATATTTCCAAAAGAAATGCCTTGTCTACAAATAACTTAATTGCAAATGAAATGACATCATCAAGGTGGCTTGAATTTGATAAAATGGAGCATTAAATGTCAATGGGGTTTTGAGGAAAGCAAGAAATTATGTTATTTGTAATTATGAATTACAAAATTGTGGGTTTGTTCATGTTCATTTCACAACATGAGTCCATAAAAATGATCTAAAAATAATAAAAAATGAAATTATAACTTTTATTTATACTATACACAAATCATTGCATTAGAAGAAAAATTGTCTTTTGCACTCATTACATTTACAACTATGTGCAACTAGTTGTCACATGTAATTGTCCATGATTACAAAAACAATGTAAAGAAGTTTTTTTCTTCTAATGCAATTTTTTTTCATGTTGTACCTTTGTTTGATTTATTTATTTTTGTTAAAAAAAGGTCAAAATCTTGTATAAAATTTTGTACAAGTCTTTTTTGGATACCTTGTATTTTTTATTAAGGCTTGTTTTATGTATTATGATTTTCAAGAGGTTGAAATTTGTATTTCATTAATTTTTAAATCTTATAAAACACACCAATTATGGCAATAGATAACTCTCCTTGGACTATGTTCCTAAGGTGCACATTAAATGTTAAAATTTTACATTATCTACATCAAACGAGGTATTGTTTGGGGGTATTTAAATTACAAACTATTTTCTCACCCAAAAAAACATAAAAATATGTCAATCTACAACAAATATAAATAAATTCCACAAAACAACTTAAATGAATGAAAGAAACAAATAGGAGTTTAACTCTTGGCAAAAGAATATATGAATTATTGTGTTATTTTAAGCAATACAAAGTGCCAACAAAACCACCCTAATTGTCACCATGTAATTTACCTATAGTGAGAAACAAACAACTTGACATCTAGTGCATGTGATTCTAAGGGGAAAACCTTACTCTATCTTTGTTATTTTCATGCAAAACTTTAGTTTCTCCCTTGTGAAAGAAAAAATTCAATATTTTGCTTCTATTGAACCCAAAAGTGGAAAAACACCCCAAGGAAGTTGTTCACACATTGTTGTTGAACATAATATATATCAAATATTATAATTTCATTGTCAATCCAACAAAGTCAATTCTATTTTACATTGTCAACGTCACTTTGAATCCATTACATAGTACCATCCATTAATTTGAACTTCCAACTATGGAAATTGTTTGAAGTTCATAATGATCAATTACACTTAGGAAAACATCACATATTGACAGTGAACATATCTAGTTTGTAGTGCAAAACATCACCAACCTTGTTTTGTAAAATGCACATTGCAATTCCCATACAAAAAGTGGCATGTACATGTATGGGACCGTGCATTTAGGTGCAAATCAATGAATTATCAAAACCCCCAAGTTTGTTCCATAGGAATGTCTATCCCAACTCATGATTGAATTTAAAAGAAGAACCATGCTTTAGATTAATTATGTTTTGAGGCCTAAAAAATGGTTAACTCCATCCTTGGGTTCCCATCTATTCTTGTTGTTGGAATACGGCAAACTTGGTAATGTCATAGACCCCAACATTAAACATGATCACATAATGAATGGAAATCATTCACATGGATTTTCATCCATGACTTAATAGTCCACTCATAGTCCATTTGTAATTAACTTCTAGTCCATTTATAGTTAATTTGTAATTTATTTATAGATAGCTTGTAATTAACTCCCATTTCAATTCCTTTTCTTTTAGTTCATTACTAATTCATTTTTAATTAACTCATAATTCACTCATAGTTCATTTTTGTTTCATTTTTAGTTAGTTCATAGTTCATTTACAATTAAGAAGGTTTTTAAGAAGGTTTTTTGGTTGGTGAGCATATGAAAACCCCTATGGAAGTTTATGTGAATCAAGGCTTTAAAAGGAATATAGATAAAGATAAAACCTCATATTATGTTTAATTTATTCAACAATAATCTAAGGTACGATTTTGTTCCATAGCCTTATTTTATTCTTGTTGTGTTTATGTTTTTATACTTTATCATTTTATTTTATTTTTGCACAATTATATTCTTGTGTTTAACCTTTTAAGGTTTTGTTTTGAATTTTATGTTTTGTTTTTTGATTTAAACTTTTTTTTATTGTTCATCTTCATAGTTTTCATGCCCATGATAGGTAGTTCTCATTCTCGTAACACCTACATTAAAACCTAAGTAGCATCCATATGGTTTTGTTACATAAAAATAACAATCATCTAATTAAGAACCTATTATATGAATTCAACTTGTTAATTGTTTGTTGTTTTACAATCCAATCCACACCTACACAATTTGGAAATAAACAAAAATTCATCATCCTTCCATCTTCCAAACATTAGTTAACACTTACCATTTGTAACTTTGAATTCACCAAATTCCACTTGTTTTTATTGTTCTTTAGGGACAAACTTTAATTGAAAGCCTTAAAAAAGATGAACTCCAAAAGTTAGTTCCTTCCCTTGGTATGGCCATATTTTCAATAAGAACATATTGCCTTTTATTTCCAATAAGTATGTGAAAGCTCATTAGATATATAAACTTTTTTTTTCCTTTTGAATAGGTTTCACACAACATCAATTTTTAACTATATGACCTTCCTATAACTTGAGTGAATCCTTGAAGCACCTTATAAAACACACACAAACATAATTGCCATCTAAGCATCATGTTGACATTTAAATCATTCTAGTTGGTCACTAACATCAAGATATTAAAACCATTTCATTATAGATAAGCAGGAAACAAGGGGTGCATACGCATATATTTTCAACTCTAATAATCAAAACTAGTAAAACCAATAAGGTGATTTTGTACATTAAGAGTCAAACAATGATTGTCAGTGCTCCGATTTAGTTTTTTATAATATACACATTCATACACTTAGTGCACCAATTATAACATTCAATGGTTTAATGTGACATGCACTTAATGTTTAGGGCATTACAACTTTTAGTCAAAAAATGGAACAAACCCTTGTTGCAAATTAAATGAGACATTAAGAAAATGAAAATTTAGTGGCACATTTATAACCAAATTTG
>Ga0209611_10009940_pt1 | contig 14183 bp, 17 predicted proteins | sample S1TSphgellanicum_3_FD_187693 | JGI IMG/M metagenome (GOLD analysis project Ga0209611, IMG submission 187693) | Host-associated microbial communities from peat moss isolated from Minnesota, USA - S1T2_Fc - Sphagnum magellanicum MG (SPAdes) (version 2) | ecosystem: Host-associated > Plants > Peat... | reverse complement strand
GAGAGCAAGGAGGAGGAAGAGGAGGAGAAGAAGAAGAAGAAGAAGAAGAAAAATAAAATGGGAGTGATTTGTTTTTTTTTGGGTTGGGTTTGATGGGGGAAGCAAAGAAAGCATCACTTTGATGGTAACATGAAGTTTGTCTAAGGTTTTGGGAGTTTTTGGAGAAAAGGGTACGATAGGCGGGCGGGCGGGCGGGTGGTGGTAGTATTGTTTATAGCAGCAGCGAGAAATAGAAGAAGAGAGTAGTTGGGATTGGGTACTATTGGGTGTGCTAGGTTGATGGAGGAGGAGGAGGCAAACAGCATGGAGAAACAGAAGAGAGAGACAAGGAGAAGAAGAAGAGAAGGAGATTGTTGGGTCTAGAGAAAGTTTTTGGTCCAGTTCTTGGAGCTTGGTTGACAGATTAGTAACAATACAGTAAGCAGGGTGGAAGGAGCAGCAGCAGGAGGAGGTTTTGTGGGTTCATGTGTTTTTTTGTTTTTCAAGGAATAGGTGCTTGGAGCTTTGTAGTTCGTTTGTTTTGAAAGATGATGGTCTTGGAATCAGCATCAAGACACGAATAGCCTAGTGGTGAAGGTTTGTGGGCAGCTTGAACTGGGTATTTGATGGAGTGGCTAGATTACCAGGTTGTCCCAAGTGTAGGAAAAGAGATGGAGTAGAGCAACTGAGTTGAAGAGGCACTCTCAGTCAAGCTTGGTGGTGGATGCATCATCATCATCATCATCATCATCATCATCATCCTCCTCCTCCTCTGTACAAGATGCACCAAAGAATGGGATTAGGGTCCCAGTACAAACATGGCTGAAGAAGAGGGAAAATGCAGATGGCTAAGAAGGAAGCTGGGTTTAGTACATGGCTACAGAGAGTGCGGCGGACTGGCGAGTTCAGTGACGTTAAGGTTTGTGTGAATGGAGAGGTATTCCACCTTCATATGCTGCCACTTTTGAATGCCAGTGCTTACTTTCGCAACCTGCCCAGCAGCTCAAATGGGTCACCATCTCTCTCTAAGGATGGTTGCACCAGGATCATCAATATCTCTGATTTCCCAGGTATCATCATCATTGTCCGCATTTATTGTCAGGCCATTACAATTTTTGCACTAGAATTCAGATGCCTCCATTCTATTCTTCTGTTTGAGCTTGGAACATCTGGTGGCCCTGTAGTAGTACCTTGTTGATTGCCATGCTTCAGGTGAAGTTTTGAACCCCAAAGCATATTCTTACATTGCTGCATTGTGATGTGAATTTCAGGTGGTGTAGAAGGCTTCTCTGCTATTGCCGATTTCTGTTACCTTGTAAAACCCAACTACACCATACAGAATGTTGCGACCATTCGTGCAGCAGCTGAATTTTTAGGTGTTGTGGATGTTCTGGAAAGCACCAAGAAGTTTCTGTATGCCAACATCTTTGTACAATGGCAAGCCAGTGTGTCATTCCTTCGGCATTATCGTCGACTCGGTTCCCCTGTGGATGAGTATGTGGAGATCAGGTGCATGAAAGTCATTGTGGCAGCATGTGCAAAGGCATTTGGAGAAACAAAACACCTTACAGCTCCTATGTTTCTTGCAAGTAGAACTCCAGGAAATCAGCAGACTTCCCCTTGCCAGACTTCAACAGAGATTCTGGTGCAAATGTCATCTTTACCTGACAGCTATGCCTCAGAGGTCATCAATGCATTGGTAGATGCAGAGGTGAATCTGAATCTCAAGTGCCGACAGGGTAGGAGTGTGCGGAGCTGGTTGAACAGTCTAATTGATGACAATTGCCAAACGGACAGAGCAAGGTGCTGGGTGGTTCTCTGTTTATCCCGCATGCTTATTGCAGGGGCCCCTGAAAATCAGCCATGGATGGAGCTTTCTTCACAGTACTGGTGCACCTTGCTTGAGCATGTGGATCATCTGATGACACTGGTTGATGGAGCCATGAAGGTAGTATCATCACTTTCAGAGCATTCTTCTTCAATGGGGCAGGAAAGGGTTGTCAAGTTACCATGTTGGAATATATTGAAGTGGGATGGTGAGAGAGGAGTGCTAATAAAATGAACTGCTCTTCATGATGTGTAGATGAGACTTTCAGATGTGAAGAAGGTATTGGAACACAGGATTGGGGTGAGCTTGGACGAGCTAGATGATTATTTGCACTGCTACCGATTCGGACCTGAGACACTCATGTCTATGATCAGCTACTATGTGGATGAGGCTGATCCTGACCAGCAATCTCTGGAAGAGGTAGCTGGTGAAGTCGATGGATTCTTGTGGAATTTTGCAGAGACTGGGTCCATAGCTCCAGACATTTTTCTGTCTCTATTCAAGGTAATGAATGCTACAGGTGCATTTTGTATGAGCGGTCATTGGATTCATTTGTGTGAGTGTCAGTTGGGTTCCCTTGACATGTGTCTGCTCTGACATTTCAGTCTGTGTGAAATTTTTGTGATGGCTCTTCCAGGCATTCCCAGCCTCTTGTCGCCAATCACATGACACAACTTATGCTTCAATAGAGAAGCTGTTGGCAAAGAGGACAGATTGCAGTTCAGAGGATAGGCAGCAGCTATGGAGGCTTGTGGATCCTTCAAAACTCAGTCCAGCAGTGAATGAAGCAGCACTGAATAACCCGGGCTTTCTGAGCCAGCCACATATACTGGAAAGTGTGCTGCAGCATCACAGCGAAGAGCTCTCAAACGTAGATGTAAATGATGGCCAAAACCTTCGCCATATAATGCAGAAAGTGATCAATGCAAGCCTCAAATTACTTGAAGAAAACTCTCGGCACTCAAATGAGATAGTTGCTGCAGAACCCATATGCAGACCTGCTAGGAGGCAAACTGCACGACAGCTGTGAGAGCAAGTTGTGACCCATTGTGGAGATCAACAAATGTGCAATCGGACTAAAGGCAACTCATGGGTGCAAGTGAAACTGAGGTCTCAGAAATCTCTGAAATACTTTCCACTGCCACAACTGTAAGTTCACAAGATAGGTTTGTCTAGCCTCCTATTGCGCCCCAATTTCATTTGAGCAGTAGGTCTGTAAAGCAAGCATGACAGTCAAGGAGCCTGTTAGTAAGTATGCCAGGGCTCCCATTGTACCACAACACAAAATCTTCATGTCCATAAGCACAACCATATCAAACTTGCCAACAACTATTTTTCATGTTGCAAATGCTCATATTTCCTTTGTTCACTGGGTCTGGTTTGAACTACTTGCCTCGTATCTAACAACCAATGTCGGGTGTGTACCCACTTTAGCTGGTAAGAACTGTTGGTTCTGATTAGTAAGAACTGAACCTGAACTGGGTCAGATTTTTGGAACCACAACAGGAACCAGAGAACCTGATTTTCTTTTCTTACAGAACTTGAATGGGAACTGGAACTGAGCTTTTTGAAAAAAGAAAAAAGTGCCTAGAATCCGAGGGTTAACTGGAAATTAACCATTGGTTCCGATCCAGGTTAGTACAGGTTAGTAAGAACCAAACTGGAACCTGGTGAGATTTTCAAAACTGGAACCAGACAGAATTTATTCTCTTGAAGAAGAACCAGATCCAGAACTGGATTCCTGGTACCATTTATATGTGGCACCAGAACCAATATAGTTCTAATTTATTTGGAACTGGCCAACACTGGCCATTCATATAGTTCTAATGTAGTTCTCATTTGGAACTGGAATCAGAGGTACTTCATAAAAGTAAAGAACTGGTCAACACTGGTTACAACCAGTGTTGGGTGGTTCTCACATTTTTGCAAGAATTGGTCAGTTCTGGTTCTTACATCAAGTTACGAGAGCTTGATCAATTCTATAATATATATTGGCTGGTGAGAACTGATCAGGGCATCAAGATTCTTAATGTTTTCAAACTCACTTGGTTCTCACGCAGGGCGGTTCTTGCATATACAATAATGGACAGTTTTCGCATTTGGTTTCCACAATTTTGTTATTAATTTTTCACTAATTATTATTATTTAATAATTAGTTAATTAATAATTAATTACTTCACTAGAGGAGAAAAGCAGCAACACCAGATGAGAAGAACAGTCACAAAATATCTGTTTTTAAAGAAAATAATTTATCATATTTAGAGATGCTTTGAAAGGAGTTCATCATTTTGTGATGAAGTTTTCTGTTTTGGAGGAGCTTTTCACCACAATTGGACAGTTCTGAAAACATTACTGCTAATTAATGCAAGATCTTACTTGGAATGCTCACCACTGATGCTCAATCATTAACACTGAAAATATATATATGTATAAGAAGTTGCAAGTAATCATGCATAAAAAAATGTAAAAAATGAAGAGCAAAAGCATCAACTGGCATAGGGTCTTTGACATCCAAATGTAAATTTTATGAGAGAACCTGTTTGGTTCTTCCAATATATATAAGAACCCATTCTCATGGTCGGTTCTCATGAATGTGAGAACCTGAGATTGGTTCTCACTCTGATTCTCACATGTAAAAGTGTCAATCGATTCTCATTTTGAGAATTGAGCTGAGAACCAAGTCCAGAACCAAATGAGCATTTGAGAATTGCCCAACACTGGTTTGAACCCCCTTACCTTTGTACTGGCCACCTGCAGGCATCTAAGTAGTAACTTACCATGGTAGCCACCTCTTATCCTACCTACCTACTGTACTGACCATCTACATGGATCTACTTACCTTATGGACACCTATTATCTATCCTACTGACCTTCAACTGGTACCTTCACCCTCTTGAGTGAGGCCTTTTAGTGGTCATATTTAACCCAGCAAATGTTAGTTGAGGGCAGGATATTTGCCCTGGTTAGATGCAATCTCAAAAAATTCGGTATTTTTTGCCTGGTCCCAGTGTAGGTGCTGGTTCACCCGAGGCTGATAGTTGAGTGTGTCGCTTTGGAGGGAGGGCAACTGCAAAATGTCATGTTGAAAGTGCACATGTTTCTTGAAGCCATAGATGTGCAATTAATGCACTTGTAAGCAAAGACCTCCCACTAAAGAAACATGTCCACTCACATCCCCTACTCTTCACTAGTGGTGAAGAACATTAACCATATAGAGTTAATTATCCTTTGGGTGGGGGAGGGTAACCATAAGCATGATGGGGAGTGCAACCGCTTTTACTAAAAAAATAAAGAAGTGCAAGGTTGAGAAGTGCAAGGTGGGGACATGTTTGAACTAATGTGATGGATCCTAGTGTTAAAAATGTTCACGTGACACCATTGGGAGATGAATTCCTACTCAACGATACATTGTGTGAGGGATCTTTCTTAAGTCTATCTTTCTTAAGAGCTCATCAAGGGGCAAGGGACACCTCTATAGTGGCCTTTCAAGAGTTAATCCAAACATTTTCCTTGGAATAAAAAACCTCAATCCTATTAGAACAACATTGAGTTCAAACAAAGGTCCAAAAGAAACTACACATCATATCAAGCAATTGCCTAAAAGGAGAATCCTACATAATGAACCTCAAGAGAAGACTCTTCCAAATTAGAAAGGAGATTGAGAATTTCACCAAGCAAAAGGTGATCCCAAGTGTTGAAGGAGTTGCTAGGCATTTTTAATCGTCATAATCGTTTGAAAATCCTCTCACACAAAATTAATACATGTGGGTAGACATTTAAATAATGTCATGGGATCTTGACATGAGATTTGCGTAGTTCACAAAATGGGTCCTTCCCCATGTAAGCCAATTAAAATCCAATGGGAAGACCTTTCTTGTCACGACCTTAATTTTGGCCCGTGACCAAAGCTAAGGCATGAGAGGATGTGATTGAAATAGTGTCTTGGAATACAAACACATTCTCACAAATGTGACAAAGTGCAAGGAATGGGTCATAAGCATTCCCATGTGAAGAACATTTTGGGAGATGTAATCTTGAAAGAATCCTAGTTTTTTGGGACAAAAGTGCAAGTAATAAAAGTGGTGCAAATTGGGTTTCAAATATACGATTGAAATAGTTTTGGAGCATACACATGGAAGTGAGCTTGCATTTTTGTTTGGAGTTGTGAGCTAGGCATTATGGCATAAAAAAAAGTCGGGAATCAAATTAATAATTTGACTCCTAACCATTAAAACATGAGAAATATGGATCAAATGTTTTTCGAATTGAACATGTGATATGGCATTAGAAAGGTCTTTTTAAAAGTTGTTTTTGAGGGCTCCTAAATTAGAATTTGTATGGTCAGAAAATATATTATAGCAAATAAGGTGGTGACTACTTTCTAAGTCTAGGTTGGTTCGCCCTTTGTTTGTTCATGCATCATTTTGGTTCCAATTTGCACTAACCATCTGTTTTTCTAAATTGTGTATGTTGATTTCACCTTGAATTCACGCTTGTGAATTTGTCCTTATCCCATCTTAGAGCTATCAACCCCCATTGATTTCATTTTGAATTCACCCTTGTGAGTTTCTCCTAATCCCATTTCAAAGCTCCCAACCCCCATTTTATGTTGAGAGCTAAAGAATGTACGTTAGGTTATAATTCATTATAAATTTGGGAATGGACATGGTTATTTAAACTTTGATACCACTTGACAAACCTAGGTGTTAAAATGTAAAATCCTACCTTTATTTATTTAAGTAGGCTGGTAAGATAATTTGTTAATTTAAAAATTTGCCAATAGTAGGTTTACCTATCGATAATTTTAAAAATTACCAATAGGAGATTTACCTATTATCTCCACCATTTTTTAAGATGACAATAATTGGTTTAGTTATTTTTATAAGTGATAGTTAAAGAGTTAATTAATTAGCTTTAATTAGTTTTGAAAGGGATTAGTTGGCCAATTAAGTGTCATTAAAGTAGGGCTTATTTTAAGGACTGATTTAAAAGATGTTCATCTAACTTTTAACAATGGATCGTGAGGACTTGGACTTAAAGGGGGTGTGGGAACCCATTTCTTTCTTTCTTTCTATATATATATTTCTCTCTATTTATTCTAATTTATTTTTCTTTCTTATATTATTTTACAATGGGTGAAAGGTTGTTGTATTTAAGCCATGAAGGCAAATAGTGTTAGGGAAAGGGAAGAAATAACCTACTGCCGTGAAAATGGTTATGAAGAAAAAAAGAAAGGATGGTAATAAATAGGAGGTGCCTCTAGAATTTTTTCCTTCTCTTTATTTTATCTTTTGGATTTATTTTTTGTGTGACAAGATATAAACGATAATTTTATTACAAGGTAGAATCACCACCACTTATGTTATTCCCTTTTGTATTTTTTATTCTTTTCTTGTTTTTTATTTCCAATGATGACAATAATATCTTTGATCCTATGAAATAATTATGCTACCAAACATAATTATCATCAATAAATTTTTTTTAAATTCATCTTATGACGATTTTTTTTATTTTTTAATAGTTGTAATATAGTTGCACTAATTAATGTTTTTTTTCTTTATTCTACTACCAGATTCAACATTATTGTTAGGTTGGAAGGTAATTGTTGGGCCCCATGATTGGCCTATTTACACGATGGGTGCATCCTTTGATGTCCATAAGGAGGCTAGCCTAAAGTTCCTTATTTTGGAACAAAGTATGGCAATTCATTTATCATCATCCTCTTGATCAAAACATGCCATATTCTCATTTTATTATCCTCTTCCAAAATTGGGATATGGCTTAGTTTAATGAAAAAGAAAGGGGTAGTTTTGAAAAATCCAATCATCTTTTGTTCTTTTTGAAGCTTTTTAGTAAGAAAAGAAGGGGTCTCAAAGTCATCCTTTGGTTCTTTCAACAATTGAACTTTTGTGAAAGTTTGGATAAACATAAGTTTTTCTAATTTTTTTGTTTCAAAGGGAACCTAAGTAAAGGTGACTAGATAAAATTGTGGTTTTTCATCAATGGTTTCATTTAAGGGGGTAATCAAATTTAACAAAAACAAGTATCTTGAACTAGATTTGTTGTTTTCGACATTTCCTACCCATCAACATTTGTGAATCCTTTAAAAATGTTTTGTTCCCCCTTTTGATAGTAAATTCCATATTCCAACATTCCCTTTAAATATTTTAGTATGTATTTAATTGCATTTAGATGCACTTGTCTTGGATTACCCATATGTTGATTTGATATTCCAACTGCAAACACCAGGTTTAGCTGAATATTAGTGAAATAAATCAGCTTCCCAATTATATGTCTAGATTTGAATAAATCTATTAGATTACACTATTCCTATTTGTCGATCTTAAATCCTTTAGGTAAAGGTGTGACAACAACATTATAATTGTGGAGTCCAAATTCTTTAAGAATTTCTTGGGCATAAGTGTGTTGGCACATAAAAATGCTAATTCTTATATTGATGAATTCCACGTTCAAATATAGCCACAAACTTCCCAGATTGGACATTTCAAAAGTATCTTCAAGATGTGTAATGAGTCATTGAATCTTTGAATCATGGTTTGTTGTAATCAATAAATCATCAACATAGAGGATTAAGATGAGGATCTTATATTCTTCAATGTGATAGCACATGATGTAATCGACCTCATTTCTTTGTAGTCCTTAATGCTGCAGGTATGAATCAATCTTGCTATACCATGCATGCTTGTGGAGCTTGTCGTAAACTATATAATGCCTTTGACAATTTACATATTTTAGTTTCTTCACCATGAATTACAAACCCCTTTGGTTGAGACATGTACACCTCATCACTAAGAGTTTCGTTTAAAAACATAGCTTTTACATCAAGATGATAAACTTTTCAACACTTGTGAGCTATAAGAGTAATAACAATGCAAATGGTACCCCATTTTACAATAGGGGAAAAAGTATCTTGAAAGTCTATCCCCTCCTTTTGCTAAAAACCACATGCCACTAATTATGCTATGTTTGAAATTAGACCCATAAACAATGGGTTTCAATTTGAAAATCCATTTGATAGAAATTATAGTTTTGCCTAATGGCAAATCTACCAATGTCCATGTCCAATTCTTGGAAATAAAATCTTTTTTTTGACACATAGTGTTGTGCCAATTTAGATTAGTGACAACTTCTACATATGTAGCAAGTTCTAAAGCCATGGGTGATTCTAGAACTTCAAGTTGTAATGCATATTGATGTCGAGCCATGAACTTGTAGAAACAACATTAGTAGATGAATCCTCAATTGTATAAACATAATCTTTCAATCAATAAGGAGTTTTTCGGGTGTGAGCTTGTATAATTGGTTGTTCGATTTCATCTCTTGATCTATCCATTGTAGAAGAGTGAAAAGATGGCATTGATGCACCTTTTGCATCTTTTCTAGAGGAAGCAAAATCTAATTTTTTATGGAGGAAGCAGAATTTAAACCATTATTAGGTTCTATTAGAACAATGTCATGATCAATGGTTGGTTTTGACTATTGATCAAAACTTGATAATGGCAATATTGGCATTGGATGTCCTTGGTTCATGCATCGTGATGTTGACCTGCTACTTAGTTGTTGGAATTGTTCTGCCTCCAATGGGTTGAAAGTTGAAACATCCTTAGGAATGAAAATAGTTGGAGCTTCTGGATATTATAGCATAAAAGTAGTCTCATCCACCATGACATCGTGAGTTATTATTACCTTGCATTTCTCAGGAATGTAGCATTAGTAACCTTTAATGACTTCATCAAACCTAACGAATTCCTATATGCGCTTTAGCTTGCAACTTGTTCCTTTCTTGCTTAGGTACATGAACAAACATTTTATAACCAAAAATATGTAAGTGATTGAGATTTGGTTTTATTCATGAATAAGCTTCCTCGGGAGTAATACCTAGATTGGATCTTATAGGCAATTTGTTGGAAAGATAAACAAACCTGTTTATAACTTCTGGCCAAAGGAACTTATACACATTGGCTTTTTCCATAAGACCATGAGTCGTTTCAAGAAGTGACATGTTCTTACATTCAACAACTCCATTTTATTGAGGTGTGTGTGCTTGTGTAGGTTGATGTTTGATCCCTTGTTGTTCAAAATATTTGTTGAATTCAATTGATAGGTATTCACCTCCACAATCAATTTTAAGCACCTTGATTTTCCATCTTGCTTCATTCTCCACCATGTGTTTGAACAATTTGAACTTTTGGAATGCATCATCCTTGAGTTTCATAAAATATATCCACACCTTCCTTGTTTTATCATCAATGAAGGTAACGAAATATGGGGATCCTAATAATGATGGAATAGGAAAAGGTCCACAAATATTTGAATGGATTAGTCCTAATGGTTATGTTGTTATGGTTTGACTATGCTGAAATTGCTCTCTATATTGTTTGCCAACTTTGCAACTTGGGCAAACTTTTATGACATTTGAAAGCTTTGGAACACCTACCACCATTTCTTTTTCACTCATGTGATAAAGACCTTGATAATTCATATGTCCAAGTCTTCTATGCCATAATGTAGTTGTTCTTTATGTTTCAATGACATTGACTACAACTTGAGGTGTGAAAAGCTAAAGTCTATACAATACATTTTCTTTATCTCTCATTGTTTTGGCTATTGCACAATTTGATATTTTGTTCACTATGTGATAGTCATTGGCAGTAAATGCAACATGGCCTTGATCAGTTATAAATCCAACCAATAACAAAATTTTCTTTAAACCAAGGACATAAATAACTTTTCTTATGGTCTTTATTTCTCCAATTGGTGTTTGAACATCAATAGTACCTTTGCTAAGTACATAATGTGCATGCTCTCTTGCTAACCATACCTTAAAAATGTTTAGTGTTTCGTCTAAATCACACATTAAGTCTCCAACACCAGTCACATGTTGAAATGCACCAAACTCGATGTACCAACTTGGATCTCCTCTCTCCATGTTGATTGAAACTAATGTTACTTCAAAAAATTATGTAATTGATTTTGGAATTTGTTCCTCTTCCTGGGTTTTTCATCACTCCCTTCTTGTACCATGTTTGCACTTTGAAGTTGCTTCTTCTTTAGTTTGGCATGCTTGTCAATTTCAAGTTTGCGGATGTCAAATTCTTTGTTAGAACATTCATGCATCCAAGTCTTGTCGACTGCAATACTTGTAGGGCCCCCATCACTTGTTGGAGATGTCATTTTCATCATTACCTTTAACAATGTGTTTGGTTCTAATGAAGAAAGCTTTTTCTTCATGTTTGTGGCCATAACATAGAAATTGTCGATTATCTTTGTGAATGAGTTGTTTGACAAGTTCATCAAAAGTTCGATACTCATGTTTTATAGAAACAAATTGAATGAAAGCATCATAGATGTTAAGAAAAACATTGAGAATGGTTTGAATAAGATCATCATTGTCTACTATGACACCTATGGCAGCCAATTAACCCAATATGATTGTGATTTCCTTCAAATAAGATTCCACGCCTAAATGTTGTCCCATACGAAACTAAAGTAAGCTTATTATGGAGATACATTTTTATAATCACATCTTTTATCTCATAGAGATTTTGTAAAAGTTCCCATGCTTCTCATGGATCTTCTACATTTGCAATGATGGAAAAAAGTTCATTTCTCATAGATGTGATAAGGATTGACATAACTTTTTCTTATTTGTTGACTTGATCAATCTCAAGTGGGACTTTAGGCTACCTTGCTACTAAAGTTGGTTGAACAATAATAATTGTAGCTGGAACAATTAATGGACTTGATGCACCATTCCTAAGTGGAAAGAGTTGTTGTCCAATAACATTTAGTGGAACTACCACATCACACACTCATTCTTTTTTGAGATGATGTTTCACTTTGACCTTCCAACTATAGCAGTTGACAAAACCTTTTAGCTTGCTAAATCCTATAAACATATTGTCTAAAAAGTTTGACATTTTTCTTTCAAAAAATAATGTAGTCCAAACCAAATGGATCAATCAAAATTCAATTCACTATTATTCTTTCTTATCACTAATGGAACTATGTTCACATAGACTTGACATCAAACTAAGACTCAGGTGGAGTTGTGTTCACATGGATGAAGATATGATTGCTCGAGATGTTCTCAAATTTTATGATGAAGATTCCTACAAAATCGTATTATTTTTTATCAAAAAAAAATGGGTTTGATTGATGTTATTCAAACAGGTACAGGAAAATTAAATGGGACTCCTATTGCTCTTGGAGTTATGGATTTCCAATTTATGGGAGGTAGTATGGGTTCTATAGTAGGTGAGAAAATTACTCGTCTTGTTGAATATGCTACCAAAAAATCTATGCCGTTAATTATTGTGTGTTCCTCTAGAGGAGCACGTATGCAAGAAGGAACTTTGAGTTTAATGCAAATGGCCAAAATTTCTTCCATTTTACAGATTCATCAGGCTCAGAATAATTTATTATATATAGCTATTCTTACATATCCTACAACAGGCAAAGTTACTGCTAGTTTTGGTATGTTAGGGGATATCACCATTGCCAAACCTAAAGCATATATGGCATTTGTAGGTAAGAGAGTGATCGAACAGACATTACGTCAAAAAATACCTGATGGTTTTCAAGTTGTTGAATCTCTATTCAATCATGGGTTACTTGATTTGATCGTTCCATGTAACCTTCTAAAAGGCGTTTTGAATGAAATATTTGAACTTTATGGTTTAGCCCCCATATCCGTAGGAATGTAACCATTCCTTTTCTAGATAAAAATTTTCCCAATATTTTTTTAATACCTTCATTTTTTGTTCAATTTCACTAAGCACAAACTTAGATAAGAAATGAAGGACTTACATATGTGGAGCTACATTCACATTGACTTTGATCAAATCAAAGATTCTTGAGCCTAAAGTTCTGATACCATGTAGAAATCTAGGATTATTAAGGTCACCCAATGAACTATTAAGTTTTAGGTATTTAAATGAAATAGGAGTAAAAAATGAACATTTCAGTTGTACAACATTAGGTGACAAATAGTCACCAAAAATTTATAAAACTAGTAGTTCAAATATACTATAAGTTTCTATTGTGCAAACACTTCAAACTTGGGAAGAAATATACAACTTTTAATTTAAAACATGATGGAACACAACCACACATATAATTCTACATACAAAAGGTATGGCAAGAAAGAATGATTTTACTTTATAAAATATTTTCTTGTACATTCCACATAGGGACAAAGGCTTAAATGCCTCAAAGGGCAAAGTCAAAAACAGTGGAACAAGCGGTTGGGCATATTCACAATCAGTGCCACTTTTTCACCACAAGGTTTAAGGACTTTATTTTTGCTATCTTCCAAATACAAAATTTAAATGGAATTAATTTAAGTGAAAAATATTGGATAATTCAAATTATGATAATTTTCATGATGGTGGTGGTTTTTCACATGTGTATGTAATTACACATTTAAAAAAAAACCATAAATGCAAAAAGTGAATACATAAAATTTTATATATAACTTAACATGTTCCTTTGCATGAAAATTTCCTAGACATTTTGTTGGCATATGGGGCAACAAAAATCTAAGTCTAGTGAACAAAAAAATCAACCAAATGGAAAAAAAGGAATCATTTTGCTTGTAGCCCTTTCAGAAAGGATTATGTAGCTTTCAAATTTTTTATATCTTACATTATTTAATCAAATGCATTATATGAACATTTCCAAACATAGATGTATGTATTAATTATCCATGAAAGAAAATTGAAGTCAATGGCATTGTTTAATACATTCCTTTTGATTCCCTTAAGATAAAAATTACAATTAAGACAAGGATTCAAATTGTTTAAAATGGCTCAAAAGGACATCAATATTATATCCAATCTATTATTGGATTTTTTGTTTAGATTAACATGACATCATTTTAGTTACAGTCTGATACCAATCCATTATAATCATGAAATAGTAAATGTAATAATAATCCAAAATAGTCCTTTGTAGTCCTTTTTTCGTTAGACCATCCTTTTGGATATCTTGATTGTGAATATACTTAGTTAGCCTAATCCCCCGAAAAATCAATCCTAAAATTAAACAATCTATACCGAAAGTAAAATCGGTTTTAGTAAAACCCTTTTTGGTAAAGTAATTTTGATTTCGGTTATGGTTTTGATAAACATCCGGTAAAAAACAAGTTTTGGTAAAAAGGTTTCAATATTAATCTACCAGCTTCAACAAGGATGCTATGATAATCCAAAATTAAAAAAACATAATACAAGACAAGGACTTAAATATAGGATCACAAGAAAGTGACTAAGCAAATCGACAATAAGAAACAAATAAAAAATCAAGTGATGGTGCACTACATGTTTGCATAAGTTAAATGACAGTGATGACCAATAAT
>Ga0209611_10009938_pt1 | contig 14184 bp, 12 predicted proteins | sample S1TSphgellanicum_3_FD_187693 | JGI IMG/M metagenome (GOLD analysis project Ga0209611, IMG submission 187693) | Host-associated microbial communities from peat moss isolated from Minnesota, USA - S1T2_Fc - Sphagnum magellanicum MG (SPAdes) (version 2) | ecosystem: Host-associated > Plants > Peat... | reverse complement strand
TTTAGTGGAAGTGATTTCTTTTCAGATGGAGGTCTAACATCTATATTTCAATAGTGACTAGTGTAGCCTGTGCTGTTGGCCCAAGTGTGAACACATTCTATATTTTTCACATTTCCAGAATTGAAATTTTATAAATTTGGCAATGTGAACACGTTGAGGGCTCAACTGATTTTTCCTTCCCAACCCAATTTTTGCAATTTGTTTGAATTTCCAGCAACAAAATCCACTCAAAACTCAATATCATCCACATCTTAGCTCTGAAAATTGTGAAATAAACTCTATTAAATCTGACTCACTGAGGGTTTTCTAACAACATCAAGAACACCCCCAAATTTCAATAAAATTTTCAGTTTTGATTTTATTTAATTTTCATTGAAAAAATGGTTTAATAATCAATAGCTTCCACACTGTAGCTCCAAACAGTCTCAAACCAGGTCAATACACCCCTACCCATCAAGAGCTTTCCAAAGATACCAAGAATGCGGCATGAAACAAACATCATAGTTTGAGAGATCTTGGCATGACAAACAAAATGAGCTACCTTGCTTCATACATAGATGTTTCGAAAACAACTATTATTTTTCTTTAATTAAAGTCTTCAATGGAAATAAAATCCATATTACCTAGGTTTTCTCAATGGGGGATTTAAATGTTGTGATTCTTTCAAAGGTGTAAGATTTTGAAACTTTGGTGTTATGTTTGTTAATTATTGTTCCAATATGTATTCATGTGAATCTATTTTCTTGTTTGATGTTGTTTTACCTATTTATTTAACCAAAAATTATGGTTTTATGTCTAATTTTGAACAGTGAAAATCAACCCAAATTTAAGTTATCAATTACAATATGGGCTAAATTTCATATTGTATTTGTATAAATTCCAAAATAGTTTTGTTCATACAAAACTAGGATATGTTAATCAAAGGATATGACATATTCTAAACCATATGTTGCTATGGCAATTGGAATGTATCTATGTTCACCGTTGTATTATTTTATTTTTTATAATAAAAATGCAAATGGTTAATAACATTTCAACTTTTTTGGAAATAATTCATGAATAATAAAAATGAACCTGGTAACCCATAAACCTTTCAGCTTCAAGTGCTATTGTTATGTTGCTTTTTGTGGAATAACAATCCTAAATATATGAATTAATTAACACAATTGGAATATTGTAGAAAATGTCCAAAAAAAAAAGAATTGAATATTATATTCACATTAATAAGTTGATGAGAATCAACTACAAAATTTAATATTTCCTCCATATTGAATAAAGTTCATTTGTCATTATTCATTTTTCATTAGATGAAAAATATCATCCATAATTGTTAACTTTTTAAATCCATTATATAATTTGGCAAATAAAAATAGAATTAGGTCTCAAGAAAGCTTTCATGACCTACATGTTCACACATGTATACATAGAGGTAATGCAAGTTCTCATTAACTTCAATCTAATCCAAACAAATATGAATTACAATCTTACAAAATAACATTATTCATTTGCACGTTCTTTTTTTAATGTTCATTTTTTTCATTTATGAATAAATGTGTTTAAGATATTTGTTGTGCTCTAGTTCATCTTTGTCATGTCTATGCATGGTTGAGCTCTTTTTTTGGGCTATGCCCTTATCATTTAAGGACATTTTTGTATTAATAAATACTATTCACATCAATGTTGTTGGTGATGTGTTCACATGCTTAGTAGGATGGTTTGGTTTCAACATGATCTAATAGTTCTTCACATTCATGGATTATTGGATAGTTAGGTTTAGGTTCTTTTGAAATTGGTGGAGCATGTGGTCATGGAAATGGTTATTTTGCAAGAATTTGTGGTGTTGCTTTTCATTCAAGTAGATTACTTAAAACCCATTAATTGCATATGTGATCACCTCATGTTTTTGCATATCCAACTAATGGGTGCATATATGGCCAATAACATGGATGATTTTTCACATTTTTCATCCAAATGAACCTTTCAAACCTCTTTATAAGTTTTATATTTGACCTAGGATGCTAATTTGGCTAAATAGTTAAACTACCTATGATATGTTACTTAAACTACATGCATTAAAAAAGCTAGTTAGGCATTAGGCTAGGCTTGGTTGCTTAACCCACCTAGGTTATGTAGACTACTTAGGATACATGGGTTAAATTAACCTAAGTTAAGTATTTATGTTCCTAATTAAGTTAGATTAGTTCAATTAAACAACTTAGATAAATGTTCCAATACCTAATTAAGCTAGCTAGTAATGTACTTATTTAGGTGGGCAAAAATATCCTTCACATATAGCACTAAGAATGTCACATTTTCATTTTATTAAACCCATCAAAATTTTTAAAATATAAGAAAAATTTAAATAAATATTTTCATTTTATATTTTTGTGAGTACATTTATTAGGTTGTATAGACTTTGAAAATTTAATGATATCAAAAGTATTTTGTATTTTGATGTTCTTAATAATTGCATTTAGAAAATGATTCAAGAATGTAACAATGTCCCCTTTCTTTGAAATTTTTGGTTAGAAACACAAGTTTTGAAACATGTTTTGATTTTTTCTTGAAGGAATGTTTTTCTAATTAAATGCCTTTGATATTATTCTATTTGATTTTTTAAATGTAACTAATTGAACAGGTGTAATTTAATTATGAATCTTCAAAGTTCAAGAATGTGAATTTTGAAAAGGTAATGACAATTAAAAATACAAATTTGCATTGATTTTCACCTTTTTATTCTAATAAAAACTCGAGGTCGTATACTTGTGCATGCCATGGATAAACATGAAAAAAAAATTATAATTGTGAAAACATTTAAAGAAAAAAGCCCAAGAATACTATTTGGCCATTTTTGGTTCTTTAAGAATTCTTTGAAGTGGTTCTTAGTGGTATTACCCAAGGATACTTTTAATTAAGTTGGCTACACTATTTACTTACCTACCTTGGCAATCAACCTATTGAAGCTACTTACATACATATGAATTTACTTACATACCTAAGCTATCTATTTGTTTCTTATTGTTAAAATGAACTTTAGGCTTACTATAGTCATTATATAGTTATTGTAAAAGAAGTTAATTAAGGAATTATACAAGGTAAATTTATTTTCCCTGCCAACCCCCTTGATTTAAGGAGGGACTACTAGATTAGCTCAAGAATACATGTTGGAAAGGTGAAATAGGAGAAATAATAGGATTTTACCATGAGGTAACCACCATCTAATGTCATAGTGACTAACTATCTAAAGGAGGGTGGAGATTTGGGACGTGTGTGGAATGTGAATGCATGTATGGGTGATTTGAGGGTGTGGAGGAAACCCATTGGAATAACAAAATAATAAAAAGCTTATTTAATCTATTTAGATTCTAATAGCAATGGCTACTTGTATTGGATTTTGATTTATGAAATTTTTAATTATTAGTTTGAGTTCAATGGAAAACATGTGTTCCATTATTGCAGATGTTGTTTTGTTGTTTCCCTTTGTATTCTTATTCCTATAATAGTTTACCTATTTACCTATAACAATTGTAGATTAAGTACATGTTCCCATTGTTTTTTATTTAATCTAGTACATTGAACTTTAAATGAGTGCTACTATGGTCACAATGTTGTACTAATGGCCTTGTACCTTTAGCTAAAAAATTGTTTGTTGCGTTTCTTTTCCTAGTATAATTGCACAAAGTTGCATTTCCAACCAATCATTTTTTAATACTAAATGGATGAAATAGTATAGTCATATTGTAATTCATTTATCCAATATCGGTTAACATCATTATGTTATTGTGTTGCATGCAATGGGAAATCAATTGCATGCATAGTTGTAAAGACACATAGTTGCATGTGTATTTAATGTGTTATTAATCACATATGAAACATTTAGATATAAACTAATGCTAGATGCAAATGTTTTTAAATGCACATAACTTAAGTTGCATGTCACATAATCAAAACTGACTAAAATTGTTTTGTTGGTATTATTAGGACTTTTTAGCATTGTGTACTAGTCCTTAACAAGGTACCTTAATTGTGACTATGGTCAAGTAATGGACTTTCAATGTTTTGTAAGTTAACAATTTATCTTACATCAACAACCTTTATTCAAATTTGCAATGAAATTGTTAAAGATGACCAACTCAAACACATTCAAAAAGGATATAATTATGTGCAAAAAGCTCCAATTTTTACCCTCTATAACCATGTCTATGTGATTGTCTTTGGAAACTTGCTTGCGCAAGTTGAAACAAAATGAAACTTTACCATAATATTGTTGTAGCTTAAATTAGGATACAATTGAGTTGTTGTTTTGCTTCCGAAAACATAAACAATGGTGATTAGTAATGGTAGATTATCACTGTCATTTATGATGACAATGATGGACACATTATGAATAAGATTTGGTAAGGTCATGATCACATTCATTCTTTTCATGCCTATTTGTTGAAAACTAAAATGATGGTCATTTGCTTATGTGACTTATTTGATAAAACGCAATCTATTTAGTAGGAGCAACTTTGTTGCTTTGCATTTGATGTGCATTTGTTACATGGTCATTTTGTGGTTTTATCCATTAGATATTGAACTTGACAATGAGTAAATAAGGATGTAAAAAGTTGCTTGAAAAATATAACTTATATTATTTTGTTCCTTTTGATTGTTGCAAGTCATATTATTAATTCTAGTAACAAATTCAAGTGTTGGAATGCATACAAAGCATTCTAACATACATATATTGCTTATCTTTCTCATATTAGAAATTTAATTTCTAATCATGTTGGTTATTTGAACTTCTCCTATCTTGGTCATCTTGAAATTTGAATTTTTGTCATATTGGAATCTTATAATTACTAACCATATTGGAATCTTATAATTACTAACCATATTGGTTATATATTGGTAATGGGTTAATTAATTGGATTTTGATTGGCATTTAATTTTTTTTCATGGAAGCTAGTTTGAACACACATGTATACTTAATAAATATGATGTTTTTGTTATTGTTTTAACATATTTTCTTCATTCATTGGTTCTTATACTCATTTTGATGTCATAAAATGAAATTTTGATATGTTTTTAAAGTTTGGTTATATTAGGTTGGAAGTATTGCTTATAAGTGATGTATTAGTTTTCACTAATATGATTGTTTTTGGGTTTTAAGTAAAGGTTTATATGCAAACTTGGTGTCTTTGTTCCTTTTTTGAGAATTTTTTTCAAATTCCTTTGTTCACATTCTTCTTTTGATGTTGTAAAACCAAAATATATTGTGTGTCTATGTTTTGGTTTTGTTAATTCATACAAAATTTCAAAAAATTGTGTTTTTACATGATGTAAAACATTCACATGGTGAGTTACATATTAGGTTTTTAGTTTGCATCAATAATAATTTGTGTTACTTGTTTAAATTCTTCAATGGGGCTTGTACACATTGTAATGATAATATTCACATTGTAAACATTTTTTAAATCATGTTTTACATAATTTTGCAATTCACAAACAAAGGCACATATTTATATTCACAAATCCCTTTTGAAACATTTATTTATCTAAAATATTTTTAAAAATCATTATTAGATTTTTTTTCATCAATCAATATATATCAAATTGATGTTATGGCAAGTGCCACATTTCTTTGATGCCTTGTTTTAAGCTTCATTTTGAAATTCATTGTAGGGGCTACACTTGTGGCATTTGCCATGCATGTCACATTTTTGAAACACTAATTATTATCAATTTTAGAACTTTAACTATCCCATAAAATGTTCTTGGGAACATGTTCCCTAGGCAATGGTAATGGAACCCCTTAAGGTTTTACAAGACCACCACCTTGTGTGCACATAATTCTTGTAACGACTTTTGTTGGTTTTGTCTTAGAGGGTAGAAACTTTGATTCTATGTAAGATTTGGAATGAAGTTTTGGTTTAAACTTTGTATATGTATGTGTGGGTGATAGGTAGAAATTTGGTTGTATTACTTTGGTTACATTTCTAATCTAATTCATCTTCCACTCACATTACTTAACTATATAAAAGTCATTTTCCAAGGACCACATGTGAAACATGGCATTCATATGTTGGTATATAATCCTAATGTAGTTTTCATACTCAATTTATTATTATGTGTTAGATATAAATATTTTGCACTATATCTTGATCTTATATCATGCATATTATGCATTCATGTCTTTTGTCACATAAAAATGAATAGTTTTTGTTCAAGTCACATCCTCAAAATTCATAATTTTTTAGGCCAAAATGACATTTGAACCATTTCACTCAAATGTGTTGTTAAAAAAATTCATCAATTTTAATTTTTTTTGTTCTTTTAATCATCAATGTTAAAATCCTCTTCAATTTTAAGAAGGAATGGTGCACATTTTATATATAAAAAAAATGATGTTTGAAAAAAAAAGTTGTACATTCAAGAGATTTGAATGCTTTAAACATGCAAAAACATTTTTTACTTGCATCAAATTTTGAATATTGAAACTTTGCAAGTAATGGAACCATATTCCCGAAAAGATTGACAATCCAAACTATTGTGTTCCCTTTCTGATTCTTTCAAGGATACAAAAATATAATTTTAAAAAATGTCCACCCACTTAGGAGGTTCCTTCAATTGTGATTTTATTATGTTGCATGGTTTAATATCTCGACCATTTGCATGATTTTGTTTGAAGGTGAAGTTTAAAGCCATGAGACAATCATTCATTTGTTGTCATATTTTTTTGACTTTAACCAATGTAAGCACAAGACTTTATTTTTTAAAGTCTCTCCCCCCATCTAAAAATTACTTATCATACAAATATTGTATATGTGTCCTAAACTATCCAATTTTCTTCTCAAATAACTTACATCATCATCATTTAATACTTTTAACAAGGATCAAAACTCCACATCTAAAATCTAGACACAATATTATTCTTCTAGAATTACATTCTTGAGATCAAGGTTTTGTTACAACCTTGAAATGCCCATGTGCAATGATTGCTTATAAACATTATGAATATCTACATGTCTTAATATTAAACCCTAAAAGCTTAAGCCCTCTTGTGAAGTAATTTTCATAAAAAGAGCTCTAAACATATTTCTTCATGAATCTATGCACATATTTAAAAATAGAAGAAATACAAAATTAAATTTGAAGAACATAATGAAATTTTTTTAAAAAAAATTCAATACATTTTATAAACACCTTAGGAAGATTGGGCATTTAAAATGCACTGACTAAAGGGGAGTAGCTCTTGGCCAAAGTGATGGCAAAGTTTTGAATGCCCCAAAAAGAATATTGAGACATTAACAATTCAATTGAACTTCACAACAAAAGATTACAATGTTAGCTATCCCATGTTTAAATTTCAATTCACATGGGGCTAGACTGAGTCAAATCTAACACTCCAATGAATGAGCACCCTGTAATTTTGTGCTTGAAAAAAAAACTCTCACGTTGTGTAACAATTGCCCAATTAGCAACACCTAGCCCAACAAAAGGGATTGATTAGGCACCACCTATTACCGTACACTAATAGAGGATAGGTGTTTAAGGGTTAATTTAATGTTTTTAGAGTCTAAGAATTCCTAGGTTAAATATAGTCACTAAAAGGTCCTAAGATATAACCGTTGCCTCATGTGGACCTATAACATAAAATATAAGTAAACCCAAATAAGTATGTAAAACATGGGAACACCTATTGTGTGATTAGTATAATGTGTTGTGGGTGCATGCAAAACTCAATTTTTTTTCTTTTTGTGATGGGCCTCTTTGGTTGGGCCATCACATAGAATTTGACCAAGCATTGGATATTCCCAAAATAAATATAATGTAGTTTGACCTAGAAATAAAGGTTACAAGAGTCCTTTGCACAAAGGACATGGGATAAAATGTGGTGCTTTTGGGAACAATTTGGGGATTTGTATATCAAGATAGTTGTTTGTTTGTTTGTTTGTTTGGATGTGACAAGGATGTAGCCCTCTCAAACAATGGAGCGCTTTGCTCCAATTTTGGTAACGCCCAAAAGCCCTTAACAAAGTGGTGCACACATATGTTGTTTTGTATGTTTTGGAGCAATTTATAAAATGTGTATGAAATCAATTGAAAATCTAAAAAATGTTTTTTTCACAAGAACTTTGGTAAGTTAAGCCCACTCCAACCAATATGGTCTTGGGGATGGGTGACCTTATAAAAGGATTAATATACTTTGGCCAACAACACAAGGGCCCAATAGTCAAGTTGGAAACATCATTAAGGAACCATATGGAACAAGTTGGGAACACCAAGATTCCAAAGTTCTCAAAAAGTTGCATGGACCAAATTATGGACGAGGTACCTGGTGAGAGCCTGCCGGTTACTAGAAATAGTCAAGGCATGATATTGCCAAGGCTACCTCCAGTAGCCAATCACCTCAAGCTGGTTACCATGCACAACTAACTGTTGTGGTTAGTTATGAGAATTGAAGGACCAGCCCTACTAAGTCAATTGGAGTCAATCCCATTTTGAGTATCAAACATTTTTTAATTTTGTACCTATCTATTATCATTTTTGTCATTAAGGAAATATCTGAAATGAATGTACAAAGATCATTATTTTCATCCATGATGGAAGCACTTATGATGTTTTCATCTAGGAACCAAGATGGTTATGAAAAAATAGGACCAATGAGAACTGAGGGTGATGCCCAGAGCTGTCAATAAAAATGAAGGTTGATTGGTTATTCCTCATCACTTATGACTTGATAACCAATCAAGTAGTCAAGATTCTCACAAGAGTTAGTTATGTATTACATCATTGTCCCCAATGTTGCTCCCATGGACTCATCACCCCAACTCACAATCCTTCTCTACATAGGACATCTTTCCATTAGGCTGCTCTAATTCCAGATTCAGTGATCTCAACAGTTTTCCATTGAGTTTTTTTCGATTAGATGTGCTCTTAAACATGTCATAGCTCTAGGGATCCAGCATTGACCAATTGCAGGAGCTGTGAGAGCAGTGAATCAAACTATGAATCATCATGCATTGACATCTGTCCCTTATTTTTTTAAGAGAAAATGTGTTCGCAAAGTTCTTCCTCACATAATTAAAGTACATATTTTCAACCCAATTGCAACTCTCAAAGCAGCATTGACCAATTGCAGGAGCTATGAAAGCAGTGAATCAAACTATGAATCATCATGCATTGACATCTGTCCCTTATTTTTTAAAGAGAAAATGTGCTCGCAAAGTTCTTCCTCACATGATTAATTACATATTTTCAACCCAATTGCAACTCTCGAACGGAAAGGAACTGTCTCTGCAGCAAGAATCAGGGCCCTATGTTAGTGACATTCCATTAGGCTGTTGTGATCAGAGAAACTGTGTGTGTAGGTATCTGTGATCACAGGAGCACTTAATGGAAAGAGAGAGAGACCTTTACTGGCCCCTAATAGGCCTACTACCCACAAAGCTGCTTGCTGCACATGGAAAGCTGCTGCACTCTATTCTACTACATACATACATACTTACCTAATACCAGAGAAGCGCACATGAAAACATGGGATCCAAAACCGGCTCCACCACATCTGGTGTCAGCAGAAGCTACAGTAGGCTCATATCTGTTATATTACGCAAGTACCAAAATTTATGATTCAGCCCCCGTGCTGCGCACATGGGCTGCAACAGTACTTTATTTGTTTTGCATGTTAGAGATCTCGACCGAGTCCAATTCTCATCACGTGAGCACACACCGCCCTCTTGCCCCCACTTACCACTTCCGCGCGCCCACGCCTTCACGTATGTTTTGGCGTAAAGGGAGAGAGAGAGAATTCAATCTGGTGATTGTCGTCGAGTCACAGTCTACAGACGCTGGGTCATACTCACATTTACCTGCGGCCCACCCACCCATTCATTCACCGGGCTTTCTTTCTTTCTTTCTTTCTTCTTTTTGCTTCACTCCCTGAACAACAATCCTGCGTTTCCAACTTCCAATTTGCGTCGCGGAAGGCGCGCACAGCGGGCGAGTGCCGGCAGCGTCACGGCTTCGTAAGCTGTGATGTGATGATCATGATTCATCATAGCGTGGCATGAGAGGGAGGAGGAGGAGGAGGAGGAAGTGGGGGGCCCAGGGGTGAGAACTTCTCCTCAGATGCGCTTCTGTGGGTCCTTTTGTCTCCGATTTCCCTTGTCTCCTCATCCAACTACCAGATAGCGATAAAAATCGGTCAACGAGAAAATCCTCGCACCTAGTAAAAACATGGTACTTCAAATCTTATCTGGATGAACTGATGAGTGGCATGGAAGGCTGTTGTTGGTTGAGCATCAGGGCTGACAGACATTGGTACCTTCTTCCCACTCCCTCCTCGTACCTTCCACCACAGAAGATCCCCCTTGCTGGTACCTTCCACCGCACAAGATCCCCCTTGCTGAAAACAGGTTTCTTCAGGCAGGTAATGGAGCTGTGAAAATACAAAAGGAAAAATCCACGCAGTGCTTTATGTCATTAAATAATCCCCAAAATAGTGAAATGAAATTTTGTGAAAAATGTGAAGTTGACATGTTGAAAAGTCATCTTAATTATCAAAGTCTACAACCCTGAATAATAATTTCACTACTCCTATCACAATATCATAGTAGATGATGGAAAAAAATCATAATTTCAAAATTTTTAAAACGAATTCATTTTTTGAAAAACATAATTATTCACTTTGTCAATGTGGAAACTGACCCTAGGTTACGATATTGTCCTGATTTTCTAACCTGAGTTTAAGAGAAAATGTCATTTGGGTAAGCTGGTTTTCTAACAGTGTTTTAGCCAATATAATTTGAGGTCACTTCCTACCTGCCTCCCCCCGCCCTAGGACCAAACCTATGTTGATTTTCATAGTGTAGTTGGAGGGCACAATGCGGGCCAATTTTTTTCCTCTGTGAAGAAGGGTGGGCATTTCATTTCTTAAAACACTTGCTTTTGTTTTCCTTATGATAACCATCGGGTAGCATGAGTATATATATATATATATTCAGAGCTTTCTTTTTTTTTAAATTTTTTTTGCTTGGTAGTAAAGCCCTTGGCTGTGCGCTTTACCCTACATGTAAATTGTTTCAGACTCCATAGTTTCCAAGTGGGTGGGACCTGTTACTTAATAGGCAGAGTCCTATCGGATACTATGGCTGCCTAAGAACAGAACAAGCCCAAACAAGATGAGTTGCCATTTCAAAAAGGCTATAATAGGGTTTTTCCAGGGGTTGTTCCAAATTGTAACCAATTTTCTCACATACATTCACATTTCAATAGCATTCTCAATCATAGATTCAAATTAAAACACACATTGACATCACAAAACAATAAAACCAAGCCTGCATATGACTGCCTTTCTCATCTGGAAAATGCTTGAAAAACCAACGAAGTAGGGGCCAACCAAAATGAACCAGCACCCACCAGCACACCATGAAGGATGAATGGTAAGTGGTCAGGAAACAGTTTTCTGTTTGGTTCCAGTTCCCTAGCTAACCATGGTGGTTACCTTAGTTGCTTTTTTTCCCTACCTACCTACTAACAACCTGCTGGGCAGGTTGTTAGTAGGTAGGTAGTAAAAATGCCTTTACCTATGTATAAATCATCTACTTACCTACTAGTTACGTATTTTCCTACCTATTTACCTATATATGAGACCTATTTTCCTACAGAATTGGTTACAAAGGTTAAACCAAATTTATTGTTTTATAGGGTTCTATAGGTTTTTATGTAGTTTATGAGTTATCCATAGAAACTACATGGCCTGTGGTAAAAAGAGAAGACTTAACATGGCCTTTTGAGATCATAACATAACTTTCAGAATGGGAAATGAGTAAAAAACTTGGTCCTACAGTAAACCACTTTATAATCACACCCATTTTAGTCACATACTTGTTTGTGTCACTTTGTTTTTTTTTGGGTAACCATTCATTTTGGGAAGAAACATCATTCTTTAAAATCACTATCCCCTTTAGTCACATATTTTTTGGTCACATATCATACCTTTACCAAAAAAACACACTTAGTCACAAATTTTGTCACTATTAAGTTTGATTTTTCGGTAAAGGTATTACCAAACTAAGAAGCGAAAGTAACTAGTAGATTAAATATTAGTGGCACACAATGCAAATAATTTGTGTTTTAAAAAATTTAAGTGAATTACAAATAGTGCTAGAATATGATGGAGAAGCTTATCTTGATGTAGCTTTGTTCACATGCTTACACGTACTTGAATTTGTTGGTTTTAAATTTGTTCAATGATGTCATTTAAATCCATCACCATTTCTAAATGTTTTTTTTTTGGTGTAATGAAGGCAAATAAATGCATCCTTTGATTTCAGATGAGTCATTGTTAGATTGTCACGTCATGTGGGAAAACATCATATTTTAGAGGAGTCCATCTTTCTTAGTTTAGTGTGTACCATTTGGATCCTAGAATGGATTTTAGACTTCTTATGGACCCAAATTTGTTCAAGAATTATGGAGTAGCTCGATGGTTAGGATTTCAAGTGAGTTCTTGTGATGTTAATGTACAATTTTGCCTATTGTCATATTGCTAACCCCTTTGACTAATATGGTTAGGGCTTAAGGTGTGGGTGTTTTACATAATTAAAGGGTGGAACTTTCCATCATTGTCTATGATTTCATGTGCATATCCAATAGTTCTTTGAGTTTATCTTTCTTTGATTATTGACCATAAAGTCATTACTAATTGAAATCAATGGAGTTGCATTAGTTTTTCATTGTCATGCTTATGCCTTTTGGTTAAATCCTTGTTAATAATGAAAGGAACAAAGGATCTACATTTGAAGTGGGGTTTGTGACTAGTCATGATGTTGTTAAGTTAATGAAAAGGTTGTTGTCATGTTTCTGTCATTTTCGCATGAACTTAAATTTTACAACATGTGAAATTGAACCATGGACCAAAGAATGGATGTCATGGAGGTTTTGATTCCTAATGATACAACTTTTATATGGGATGCCATGGAAGTGGCTTTTGAAAAAAATGATTGGGATGGTATGGAAGAATGGTGACCACTTAGCATCATTCTTGCAACATGGGGACAACTTTGCTATTAAAGCAAAAGAGGATAATGTGGAGGGAATGGAATTCTACATCATAATTTGCACTAACATTATTTTCATTGTTGAAAGTGATTTTTGTTGTTGTTAGGGAACATGGTTGCAATAGCTAATAATTTTTATCAAAAATGGGGACATTGTACCTTGCTTAGATATTCACATCCTACATATGTTCATGTGTCCCATGTGACAATTATTAAGTTCCCAATGTTGTTAGCACAACATAGGGTTCAAGATAATGATCATGTCTACTGGTTTCCAATCAAATGTTAGAAGGAATCAATGATGCTTTAACAACATTGAATTGAGTTGATGAATAAATCATTGTGGCTTAATCCTTTGTTGTGCCATGTTGGACTAGGTGGAACTCTATTGATTTCATTCATGGATCATGGTTCATGTGTTGTGTGGGTGGGTGTGAAAACCATGAACTTGAATGTGTGAAATGCTCAAGATTTTTTTTCCAATGTTTGTTATACTTGTTTGTATTCGTTTGCATTTGTCTATGTGATGTATAACATAATCTTCAAAGTAGTCTAAAAATTATACAAGGTAAAAAAGGCATAAAAATGATGTGATATGACTAATTCTACATGCATTTTGGAATTGGTGATTAACCATGAACCTAATGCCATTGATTATGTGGTTATTGCACTTGGTTTTTCCAAAGGAAATCCTCCCCACTCATGTAAATTTATAACAATATTTTTTCTTTTGTTGTTTAAACATGTTTGTCCTATATGTACATTGCAAATTAATTGTGTGACATTGAACTAACATTTTGTCTCTTTGTTTATGCATGTGTGGGTTCAAGATTTTGCTAAAAGTACTTTGAGTCACAAGTTTCATTGTGGAATTGGTAAATGAAAGTATGATGTTTTGTGAAATGCTTCTCTCATGACATTTATTATTTTGTTGTTTTTGTAATTTGCCTTTGGGTGAATTTTTGTACTAAGAAACCACTCATATGTGTGTCAAGTATTTACGTAGTAAATATTTGTACAACAAATTTCATATCAAACTACCTCATGGAGTTTCTAATGTTAACATAATGTAGAAAGACAACTCATGGAACATGATACCCATCAAATTCATATTATGGCATTAGATGTTTTGCACAAT
>Ga0209611_10009937_pt1 | contig 14184 bp, 13 predicted proteins | sample S1TSphgellanicum_3_FD_187693 | JGI IMG/M metagenome (GOLD analysis project Ga0209611, IMG submission 187693) | Host-associated microbial communities from peat moss isolated from Minnesota, USA - S1T2_Fc - Sphagnum magellanicum MG (SPAdes) (version 2) | ecosystem: Host-associated > Plants > Peat... | reverse complement strand
ATTCTTGCCATGGTGGGTTGTATGTAGACTCTGTTTTTCCCTCTTTCTTTAACCAGAGTACCTACCTTGGCAGCTTTGACACTAAATTATACTATTTTCAGAAAATGTTGAAATTTTCCAATTTTTTTTTTTAAATCAAAGAAAAATAAAATTCTGAAAGAATTTGGAGAGGTTTAAAAGAAAAGAGGAAAATTCAGGAAAATTATTATTTTGGGCATGAAGTCTTTAAAATAAAGTAGTTATTGGACATTGAAATGTTGATGGTTTGATGGGTTTCTTTTCTTTTCATTTCATTTCTTTCAATTTTTGATTTCACAAAAGTGGTGAATTTTAGCTGGAAAAAACACAATTTACCCCGAAAAAATGACCTTTTATTTTTTCCTTGCAATATAGCAAAAATATTTCCAATAAAAAGTTAAATCAAATTTTATGTTTGACTACTCACCCAAATAATAATAATAATAATAAATTAAATTTTTTGAACATAGGAGTGGGCACCCACCTGGACAAATAGAACTCCCAACACTCAAACACATAATTATCACCTTCATTATTTGATGTTGTTGTTGATTGAATTGTTGATAGTAGTTGTCAACCACATGCTTGGTTGGTGAATTAGTTTTTGGCATCATGAAGTTCTCCAATTGTTTGATTTGTTACAACTTTTTGGGTTCATCAAAGTAGTAGTGATTTTGCTTGGACTTTAGGATCCAAACACAATTTATAGCTTAATAAATTAAATAATCCCCATCTTGATTTTTCTTGGCTGTTTTTCAGATCAAATTTTTTTTTGCTTAAATCCAAGGGGAAAGAGATTTCCCAATATTTTTGCTTTTAGTCCCATCATTAGGTACATATCAATTTTGCTTTTAAGAAATTATTATCTTTTTAGTAAATAAAATAAAATTCAGAATGGGTATCAAAGCAAGGTACTCTGAATTATGCTCTGACAATTTCACTACTACTGACCTTCACTTTTGTTGGAAGTTGTGTTTGCTTTTTCCCAATCACTTATTAGCCTAACTTTACAAAAGAGAAGCTCTCTAGCCCCAGTTCAGTGTACAGTGTACACCATCAGAATTTTTTTTGAGAATGTTGTGTCTTTGATTCTTTTCCTTGTAGCTGGTGCAATAAGGAGGAGGAGGAGGAGGAGAAGGAGGAGGTCCTTATGTTGCATAGTGCATTTTTTTGTTTACCCAAATAGGTACTACTACATTATAGAGTTGTTCAAGCTTCTGCTGGCAACCATGTGTTATTGAATGAAAAGAAATAAGTGGGGACTGAAGTAGACAATAGTTTATATCAATTGTGTAGCAATAATTCTGGAATGGTGGGAAATGATTGAAATGCTGAAACAAAAGGTAGCCAAAAATTATTTCTATACATGGTTCAAGTAATGTTAGCCATAAATATAGAATGATGTTTTGAAATTTTAGTTTCATATTTAGCTTGTAGCCAAATTTGGCTAAATCTTCCTGTTGATCATTGCCACTTTGGCTATATAGCACAAAATTGCCAAAAAAATTAAATAAATAAACACTGCCACAGCCTGTGATGTTCATTGTAAATTGGCTTCTTCTCACTCAACAGCTTGCAGATGATTCCTCATCATTCATGTCTTGATCTCAAGACAATCACCCCTTTCGTTCATGGCTCTCTTTTCTCTTTCAATTCCTTGTTGAAACTCAGATCCCCAGAATTTTCAAACAGCAAAGACAAAAAGTAAAGACCCTTGAGAAAAAGTAACCCAAAGAGAGGCCCTCTGGAACATCAGTCCCGGGTTGAATTTAGTGATCCAAATTACAAACTAATCCAAATACTCTACTCTCAATTGTGAAGGATTTCAAAAACCATAAACCTGGATCATTGCATAACCAACCAGAGGAGTTCCATTGCAAATGAGTTTGTCTACATATGCATGTGTATACATGTAAGGTACTTCCCAATGGGTGGAATGTGAGACAAGACTTTTCCAGTGTTGGGTGGTTTTTTGGTTTTCCAAAGACAACCTCTGGTTCTAGGTTTTGAAATTTTGGACAGCGAAGAACCTCAAGTTCTGGTGTTTGAAAGTGTAGGGTAATGCCTTTGCAGCCCTTACTGCCTGTGAACTGAAGGTGGAACTGAAGATTTTGGGTGTAATGCCCTACTGCCAGGGCATTACCCAACGTAATGACTGAGGCAGGTCCTCCCGTTTGTAAAGCAAGCAAATTATGTTTCATAATTTGCTGCCATGTGAGCAGGAGGGCCTTGCATGGTGGTGTTTTGTAAAATGCAAGGCCTGCTCACAAGGTCTTCACATTATGCTATATCTCATGGGGGGGGCCATGAAATTGTAATGTGAGAATATAAATGGAGGCTCCAGATCCCTGTAAGGAACATCATCATCCTGAGTTGTTGAAGTATTTGTGATGAAAACTCTTTGCTTATTATGTGTGGAGAGGCAATCCCTACAAGGGACTGGAACAGAGGAGATGCTTGGTGTTGTGCTCCTTCTGTAATTGCTGAGAATTGACTCAAATGCAGTTGTATTTTGCTTATGGGTTATGTAGAAAGAACTAAAAGGCATCTGAAACTATACAATTGCCATAGATTAGAGGATTAGATTATGCCAACTTCATACTCAAAACATTCTGGAAATTGATCAGGGAGAGGTCAGCTGCAAACTCATTGTTGCTTGCTAGCTCCACATCTGGTGGCTGCTGTAGTGTCAAGAGATGAGTCAACCAGACATGCTGATGCTGCCCTTGGAATTGGTTTCAATATAGCTTCAGCAATCACCACATTCCCCATGAGCACAGCTATGTCACCAACCTTGCCTGATGTAAGCACAACAAGAGACTGTCACTTCGAAAACCTTCTTCCAGCTAGACCCAAAACATGCTTTTTTTGTTAAGTGTAACCCAGTAGTGTGCTTAGTCTGTAAATGAAGAGAATTGTATCCTGAGTACTTGAGCAACACAAATGATGAGCATTGTGTGAAGAATCTGGGTGAACATGTTTTACCTGTCAACTTTTTTGTTTCCACAATGGGAGATCCAGAACCTACAAATTCAAGAAAAGATCCCAACTGGTTTAGCACCTTTACATGCCACATTGCCCAAAATCCCATTTGCAAGGCCAAATTGATCACAAACAAAAAAGACTATGATCCTTTCTTTCCAGACTTTGTCAAAAACATGCATACTAATGATGAAGCAGAAGGCACCTTCTTCCTACCTGCCTTATCCCTGGTGTGTTTGCTTCCCAATGCTGCCAAAAATGTCATTGCTGCAATCCAGATTGCATTAGAACTCCAACAAGCTTCTTCTTCTTATGCATTTGGAGGAGCGAGATCTAGGAGACATAGAGCTGGCATGAAAGGTGCTTACACATAAATTGAGAGTGTGGTGTCAAAAAAGCAAAGGATGTTCTGCACTCCTCATCAGAAAAGCCACCCAAACCCTACACACTAAACCACAATGTGTGTGCTCAATGTCTCAAATCAAACACATTGTAAAAAGAGGAGAAAACCATGTATATATATATAAACAAAGGATGGAAATCTATCCACAAAAAGTACAAGGCATGTCTAAGCAAATGTAAACACACAAAAGGAAAACCAAAACAATCATGAAAGTAGTAATGAAATGGAAGACATAATGCTAAAAGGGCATCCTCTCCCAAAAATCGGCTAGTGATAGAGGTGCACTAGCTAGTACATGTGGAAGAGATGAAGAACTATGATTAAACACGGCAGCTTGTTGAAGTATCGTAATGGCTTGTGCATGTTAGAGGGTTATCGACACTCATTGCTTATAATAAGATATAAGCATCAAAGGTATCAAGGAGGTTTGTTAATGCAAACTATAGTGACATGTACACAAGAAGTCAAAAAAAAATCAAAGCAAGGATGGAGACAATCGTAGGTCTCTATGGCAAGGGGAATGAAATCATCTCTTGGTGCTTGCTTTGTGTAGGATCGTGCCTTGTCTTGAGCGACAACTATTGATGCATGCATTATTGTCATCAAAGCATGTTGCACCAAATCTATACAAGTCAAATTGACAATGACAACATCCACCAATGTTCAAAAACCATCTTTGGAGATAACAATATCCATTCATTTCCATGTATGGCAAGCGAAAAGGTGGGAAACCTCTCTTTGTTTGTGAACTCCACTCTTCGACATGATGGTTGCAACGATATTTCAAAGTGTATCGTGGGCTATAGTGCACTCACTCTTGCACGTGCAATGTAGCAAATGGATACCCAAATCATTGATGGTATGACCACATTGACATCGTGAAAAATGTGGGACCATAAGATGTGGTATACCAAGACAAATATATAGTGCTATAAAAAAATGGGTGAAAACAAACGAAATGAAGGGGTGCTAGGACGAGTTAATAACCAAGCCCCTGCTACTAGACCTACATAGGAGCCGAAACATGCTCACACAACATCTTGAAAAACATTTGCTAGAAGTAAAGTAAATTTCCTACTCATGTAGTTGGTTCATCAAGGAAAATTACATTTGAAGATTGGATTGCACCATTAAACTTTCAAAAGGTAAGACATGTGATCAAATGACCTTAAGTAACATTGCATGAATATCTCGTAATGCTAACAAAAGAAATAAATATTATTCTCTACATGTGCCTACACATTAAGAAAAATGAGGTGATCATCCCGTTGGAAACAAAATACTTGTGTACGGACAATCAAAACCCAACATCCTAAAAGGGCAAAAGCAGCACATTGGACCATTAAAGAAAGGCCTAACCCCTTTGAAAAAATAGGAAGAATGACATAACGACAAACTAAATGGCCCACTATGGTGCCAAAGTTTTTTGACCCTAATAACTTCTCCAACATAACTATGGTACGAACATCAAACTCAATATAACATTGCAAGATATCTGGTGATGGAAATACAGTACGCTATATGACACACCCCCAATGTCGCAACCCTAACCTTGGGCTCATGACCAAGGCAAGGGCTTGCAAGGTTGCAAGCCAAGAAGGAAGCCTGGGAATGAAGGAAAGTGTGAAGGAATAAACCCTCACAATCCCAAAGGAACTTTCACTTTGGGAGTTAGAATCCCGGTGAACTTCCGAATGTTCAAAGAATGATCACAAGGGTCAAAATCCAATAGCTCGAAAAAAATTTCATACCATTGGAAAGCTATTGAAACTTAGATGTCTAAAATGGGCTCGCATGACCCATTTGGACATTTGAAACACAAGTTATGGCCAAAAGAAGGGTCAGCAATCAAATTGGCAATTTGATTCCCGACCACTAAAAGTCAAGAATCCACCCGATTTCCTTACGTGTAGGTGGCATGCCACATATTGTTGAAAAGCTTTCGAAGAGGAATACAACTTTGTTTTAGACTTCATCTTAATCGAAGGTCTGCACACAAAGTTATGGGGCCCTAAAGTTGTGGGAGACCCAATTTTGGCAATTTCAGGATTCCCACTTGGGAGTCCCGGGACAAAAAGCCATTTGGATGTGGGTCTCATGGAAAGGCACAAAGTATACTATAAGGGGGAAGGTGGTGATTTCCCCCAAGTCTAGGCCGTGGTGAATCTTGTGAGTCCGAATTGCTTGTGGCTCATCCTAGCACCAAAAGTGCTCCAATTATGCACTAACCACCTTGTGTTGGTTTTTTGCAGGTCCATGTGAGTAATTGATGTTTTTCACTTTTCTTACTCCCATCCCAGAACTCCAGCACGCCCCTCTACCCCCCTCAAAGTGTTACGAGCCAAGGAACATGCCTCGACTCCTTGTTGTTCCATTATTTTCAGTTTGGACTCACATTTGAATCCATTAAAGAGCTTGGGGGTGTGTCACCTAAACTCCTTCATGGATTCAACTATGAGTCCAAAAGGTGAAAACAACATAAGGATAAGAAATTGGGGTATGCTCCTAGGCTCGTAACATTTTGGTGGTAAAAAGACGTGCTAGAGCTTTGGGATTGGGACTAGGAAGAGTGACAAGCAAGTCAATTATTCACATAAACCTGCACAAATTAAACAACAAATTGGTTAGTGCGTAGTTATAACACTTTTAGTGCACAAATGAGCCATGAGTAAACACGAACTCACAAGACTAACCATTGCCTAGACTTGGGGGAAGCCACCACCTTCCTTTTTATAGTATTTTTTGTGATTAGCCATGGGGGCTACATCCAAATGTATTTTGTCTCGGGACTCCCAAGTTAGGAGTCACGAAATTGAGACTCCCGCAACTTTGGAAGCCCATAACTTTTTGTGCAGACCTCTGATTGAGAGGAAGTTTAAAGCAAAGTTTTAGCCCTCATCAAGAGCTTTTCAATGGTATGTGGCACACCACCTACACACAAGTAAATAAGGGCGATTCCTGACTTTTAATGGTTGGGAATCAAATTGGCACTTTGACTTTTGACCTTTCTTTTGACCATTATTTATGTTTTAAATATCCCAAATGGGTCATGTGAGCCCATTTTAGACAGTTAAGTTTCAAGAGCTTTCAAATGGTATAAGGAACTTTTCAATTCAATGAATTTGGCCCTTGCAATTACCCACTAAAAATTTGAAAATTCATTAGCACTCTAACTCCCAAAATGGGAGTTCACTTGGGAGTGTGGGGGTTCATTCCTTCACACTCTCCTACACTCCCGGGAGCATGAAATGTGATTCCCGAGCTTCACTTTTGGCTTGCACCTTTGCAAGCTCTTACTTTGATCATAAGCCCAAGGTTAAAGTTACAACACTATAGGTACCCGACCATTCAGCATAATAAAGCGAAAGCATCGCAAAAGCTACCTAAAAATTTATAAACATAGGAAGGTTAATGATCATGTTAAGGTCCTTTTCAAACACCTGTAATATGAAGGATTCCACATATCACAAATAACCCATTGGAACACCTAAAATACGAAGATCAAATTTAGGTGCAAGAAAACCTAAAGGGAGTGATTTAAATTAGTCTGACCCTTGTGGAGATTAAACTACACATTTCATTAACTAAATTAAAAGTTGTAATGTTCCAAACTCCTCTTATGATCACAAAAAACAAATACCACATCTAAAATAGGACCAACTATGTGCGTATAATTTACCAACAAAGGAAAAAAACACAAGTAAGGTGGGTTGCTGCTATAGGACGAAGAACGTGAAGATGAATTAATGCAAATAACACTCTTTCCAAAGGATCCCCATGTTGCATACCAGACTTGGATGAAATGACTACGAGATCCCTGTGTTTAAAAGCTTTCAAAAAATATAGTGGAGATGGGTGTATATAAAAATGATGCATAAACAGGAAAAATTTATCCAAAATGTTGGTACAAGATCACAACCCTTGAAAAATGGCTATTCGAAATATTAAATTAAATGTGTTTCAAACATCCACCTATAATACCACCTAGTTCGGATGTAGATTAAACATAACTTGAACCTTGTAAACCATTGTTTCACACCTACCTAGTGTTGCCACCCAAATTGGTGTGGATTAAAATGTTTTGCAAATGTATCTCTGAACTAAATAATTAGTGTGCAGGGGATTAACCAATAAATCATTTTTTTAATCATGATGGGTTGAACGCATGTGGTTTGTTTTTCTACAACCAATAATCGCGATGTTGCAAATAGGTGTGATATTGATGGAAGAACATGACCACAAGCGATGTGCTTGCATATCTCAAAAAAAAATCAAAACCACTAGCAAAGTCATCAAAGACAAAACAATTTCACAAAAGTTCATACACCATACTTGAAGGATTATTGGATGAAAAACATGGTGAACGCATCAAAACAAAAATAAATGCATGTTTATTCAAAACAAAATCCATCTCTAGATGAAAATCATTGACAAACGGGGGGAGGTCAACTTCAACCAATGGATGAAGATGGCAAAAAGCCGTAATCGTCTCAACTAATGGGGTTGTAAAAGTGTTGGGGGCTAACACACGCACTACACGAGCATATTCCTTTACATGAACAAGTGTTCGTGCACAATATAATCGTGCTAATGGAGGTGGAATAGGATCTAATGCCATCTTTGAAGATCTTTGGGAAGTCGACACTTGTGTTTTTATTATATGTTCATTTTATAATGTCTTACAGTCCCTTGTCAAGTACCAACACAAATATGCATGAATATCTTGGTGGCCTTTCTCACCAACCCATGGTGAAAATGATAAACATTAAAAATGGAAGAACAAAAATGCATGCCAAACTACTATGTCAGATGGATTAATGGCCAACTGAATTAAATGGATGTGTCAAACACATTGAACTTCGACACGAAAAACATATGTCAAGAACATGAAAAATCACAAGAATAAAGGTTAAAGGAAAGGTTTAAGTATAACTGTCAAATAAGGAACATGACAAAATTACGTGATTAAAAAAACAAGAACACGAGATGTGTAAGACAACATGAAAACAAATCTTTATTATGCTAACGTATGCAAATATGAACATGATAAGACTTTAGTGTGAAATCGTGTTTAAGACTACTATTGAATAAACTTAAAGAAATGAGGGGTCCTACTTCTATTTATATCCCTTTAAGGACCTAACTTTAGGAAACTTTCAAGAAGGTTTTTATGTGTGCATCAAGTAAAAAACTTTTAAAAAACCTTCCTAACTGAGGATCAATTATGAGTTAATTAAAATTTAAATAAAATTTAATTAAAAATCAATTGGGAGTTAACCTTGAATTAATTAGAACTTAATTGAGACTTTACTCAAAGTTGATTGAGAGTTAACTAGAAGTCAACCGAGAATTAACCTTGAGTTAACTCAAAATTGATTGAGAGTTAACTAAAATTTAATTAAAATGAACTAAAAGTCAATTGGAAGTGAATTACGAGTTAAGTGAAAATAAATTAAAACTTAAATAAAAGTTAATTAAAAGTTAAATACATGGATGAATATTCAAATGAATGAATTCCATGACATTGACATATGTAACAACATATGGAATACGATGATATGAGTGGGGGTGTGGTAAACTAAGATGGAAAACATTGATAATATCCAATGATACAATTCATGTCCAAGTCAAAAAAGGAAGAAAACACGATAATGTTGAAAGCATAAGCAACTTGGAAGTTGATGATTGCTTGTGTGCAGTGCATGATGTCCAGTGATGAGTTAAACTTACTCCTATTACGTATAAATGATCACAACTAAGACAAGGAACACACAAACATTGCTTATGGGATGAATGGGCACTTGAAATAGGTATAGATGATTGAGGATTAACCCGTGGTTGATGAGATAAACAAGGTGTGAAATGTGAAAACAAACTAGGTGCAACTAAAGAAACTAGACGAGACAAAGTGGACACGATAGAAATCATCGAGTGAAGGGTCGAAGATGTCTCATGACGATCCATACAAGTCATCACGATATCAGAATCATGTTACGATACCTATCAACATTTTGAGAACGATGAAACTACAAGGCCTATCATGACTATACACACTAATTAACGAACAAAACCTTAAACCCTAAACTTCAATCACGAATGAGAGCAACTTGCTTTCATCGTGTGTATTTTTTTTCTTTTGTGATGCCGACTCTTTCCTCTACTTCCATTCTATCTTACAAGCCCCTAAAAAAATCAGGTTCCCACACTCCAACCTTCCTTCGAAATCAAAATCATCACCACTAACAACCCCCTTCCAATTCTATAGAACCACTGTAGTGGACTGGTTACCCTCACAGAGAAGCTTTTTACTAAAAACACAGTCCACGTAGGTGGCTCATTAAAAATTTGTAAATAAATTTTTAAAAAATATATAAATAAATAAATAAGCACCTGTCGCTGCTGCTAGGGTTTTCCTGTCCCACCCACGCAGGCTCGTAAAACCTAAAGGGGCTATGGCTATCCCAGCGCATGGAAAACTTCGTGAGAACGCGAGGAGTGGTAAGTGCAGGAGATGATGGCCTTGTCGCTGGCCTCCTCCTCTTCCCTGTGTTCTGCGGCTGGAGGAGCTTTTCTGCTTTTGTCACGCGTGCGTTACTGTTCTGGCGGTGCAGCAGCGATGCTTTGGTCGTGTGTAGCGGGTCCCGTGCATTGGCCGCTTGTGGTATCCGCAGCAGGAAAAAACTTGAAATTGAAACGGGTTGCCGCCACTACTGCTGCAGCAAGTTCTAGTATACTATACCGGAAAGGACAAAAAACCAAAAGGTCGACAGAACTAGTAACAATTGTATCTCATCCAGCGACATTCTGCTGTGAATACCTATCATACGCAACACTTCTCCTGTTTAGCAATGTATATGCACTTGGGGTCTGATTAGGGTTTCACGCTAAACCCTGAACCCTTGTCCTACTGAAAGGCTATGGCAGCCCAAGAAGGAGGTTTTGGGGCGAAGAAGAATCTCTCTTTCACCAACTTCTAGTGTTCTTTTCGGTCCACATCAGAGCAGGGAAACGAATCCAGGTTGGTTTTTCCAGAGTCTTCTTGCCACCAGAGCGATCTCATCATGGCGTCATCATCTTTCTCTTTGGATCTAGTGGGGAGCAGTGAGATCGACCCCACAAGTAATATTTTCAAGCTCGGCCACTGGGCTGTTGCATTCATGCTTTGGCGGGAGGAAAGGACAAGCGCAAGACACGTAGCGAGATGACGTCTTTGAATCATTCCTTCTTTGCCGCCGCCATCGCCCTCGCCCCTCTTGTCTCGCAATCTCGAACTCCCACTGCAACTACATCTTCTGTGCAATCATTCACTCCAAGAGTTGCAGGTTCGGATCCAAGGAATCGAGGAGCAATTCCGTCCTGTTCTCTTCAGTTCTGTACAGAGATCCAACCTAGGGGAATAGCATCCTATTGCAAGTTCTTCACCGGCTTCATCCCTGTTTCGCATTCTCGAACGAAGAAGAAGAAGAGGAAGGAGGAGGAGGTGAGGCCCGTTGCTTGCCGTTGCTCGGCGGCCATGGCGGGTTCGTATCGGAGGGTGACGATACCGAACAAACAAGGGCTCGAACTGGCAGGGATTCTAGAGGAAGCAGGAAAGTGGAAGGGCGAGGAGGAGGTTTGCATCTTGTGCCACGGCTTTCGATCGTCCAAGGATAGCAGCACATTGAGCAGTCTGTCAAAGGCACTGGTGGAGGCAGGAATAAGCACATTCCGGTTCGATTTCCAAGGCAACGGAGAGAGCCAAGGGGAGTTCGCGTACGGGAACTACTGGAGGGAAGTGGAGGATCTGAGGGCGGTGATAGAGTACTGGAAAGCTCAGGGTCGCAGGGTGGAGACTATCATAGGCCACAGCAAAGGAGGGAATTGCGTTGTGCTGTACGCATCCAAGTATCATGATGTTCCAAACATCGTCAACATCAGTGGCCGCTTCTCTCTGGATGCAGGTACAAATCCCTTTGCTCCTCCACCTTCTGGATCCTTACTCAATCCCCATGTCGTGCTTCAGATGCGCACTTAATTACTGCATTCTCTCCTATTGCAGTTGTGTTCTACTTTCTGGAACTGGTGTTTTCTCTCTCTCTCTCTCTCTCTCTGCTTGCTCCTATGTTGCCAGCACTGTTTAGGGTTTCATTATGTTGCCTGCAATGTTTCTTGTTTGCTAGCTAACTTGTTCTTTCTTCATGGGTCTCGTTTTGTTCACATTCTTGGATACATCTTGCATCTTTTCTGTGAATGTGTAAGTCCCTGCCCATATGAATGTTGTGTATTTGGTGTTATTCCTCTTGAATGTGATGCTGTGCAACTTTCTGTTGCCCAGGGGTTATGACTAGATTAGGAGGGCAGGAAGGTCTGCAAAAGCTGGAAAAGGATGGGTTTCTGGATATCAAAGATGGAGCTGGGAATGTGGAATACAGAGTGACCAAGGAGAGTTTGGAAGATAGATTGTCAACAGACATGAATGCAGCATGCCTGGCAATACCCAAAGAATGCCATGTGCTTACTATTCATGGTGCAAAAGATGAGGTTGTACCTGTAGAGGATGCTTATAAGTTTTCTCAGAAGATCTCCACTCATTCCCTATCAATTCTTGACAATGCAAACCATGGTTACAGATCCCACCAACATGATCTTGCACAATGTGTTTTGGATTTTGTGAAGGATGGTTGAAGAATTCCTCTTCTATTTTATGAGGTTTTGCAGTTATTCTGCTACTGGAGGATTTTGTTCCACAATTGTGGATCAGGGATTGGATGTATCTTTTAGATCTTGCCTACAATTGGATCAGCGAGTGTGAGAATGTTACAGTGTCAGAGAGAAGAAAGATGAAAGACATTGCCTTTGTAAAATTGCAGCGAAATGGTTTTTGAATGCACACTGTGCATTCAGTTTTCCCACAATTGAGTTGGGAGGGCTTCTGACTTTCTTTGGGCATCTCCTTTCCACTTCTACCCTTACTGGATTCTAGTCCATGGTTTGGTTGGGAGCAAGTGCTTCCTTTCTACTGGTATACATGGGATTGTTTTTTGGAGCATTCCAACTAAATCACTGCTGAAATCTTGGAACTTGACAAATGCAATCATGAACTTGTGTTTTCAATAGCTCTCTACCAACACCAACCTTGGACTTTTCATTCCTTTGCTTGATAATGTCAAGAGTTTTTCAGCTATGGGGCGTTGGGCAGATCTGTTCGTGCTTCTCAAGTTAATAAAATTATTCACTCTGGTTGTTCTTGTTTTCGTTTCCCTAGTTTTGTTGATTCCCATCATGGTCATGTTATTTCTGCTAACCTTAATAGCCTTTCAAGGCCCAGCCTAATTGAACTCTTTTCTAGAGGCACTAAGTTCAGAAGTGGCTTCTTGTCTATGTTGTCTATTGAAGAAGCTATTGATAAAGGTCTTAAGAAGTTTGTCAACAAGCAAGAAGAGCTTCTAGAAGTTCAAGGGATATTAAGTGAGTGGAAGGCCAAAGTTCTTTTGTTTGTACAGAAGAGGACTCATGCTTCCTTCGTGGTTCAAACCTCTTCTGATTCTTCTTTGTCTGCTCCTTTAGGAGATCTGGATCACCTAAAGATTCTCCAACAGTCCTTTGTCATTACTTACATGGATAAATGTTGTAACAACTTTGTGTTTGTTTGTAAAAAGTTTTATGTTTCTTCTGTTTTCTCTGAGCTTAATTCTCCTGTCGGTGCATATGTGGTCTCCAATCTTGCCCAATCTGATATTCTAAGTTTTCATCTCTCTTTTTAATAAGGCTCATAATTTTAAAGGTGTTAAGTGTGGCCCTCATCTCCTGTTTCATAAAAATCCAATTAAACCTAGATTTATCTGTGCAGCCAGCTCTAGTTCTCTGACTGATGTTTCTAAGTGGCTGTGTTCTTTCTTCAAAGCTATGTTTCCTTACAGTCAATGACCTTTGGGTGTCTAAACTCAAAAAAGCAGATGTTCCTTGTGATAGTAGTTGGATTCTCAATGACTCTACAGGAGTGGTGCAGGTAATAAATAATCTTAATCGTTCAAGATCTGAAATTGATAAAGCTTTCCCACTTCTGTTGCAGTCTTTTGATTTCTCAACTCTATACACTGAAATTGACCTAGTGGATCTAAAAGCTCGTAGAGAGTTCTGATAAATAAAGTGTTTGATCGGATGCTGAAGCTTCATCGTTTTAAGTTTTTGATGGTTCAAAAAACAACTTTGAACTTTAGGTTTTTGTGGCTGGAAAATAAAGCAGAGATCAATTTGTTTGAAAATCTTCATAGCTTCAAAGTTGCAGAGGTTTCAGATTTGTTCTCTTGGCTGGATTTCTTATTAGACAATTTGTTTCTTTGTTTTGGTCAGGGTGTTTATAGACAATGCTTTGGTATCCCCATGGGTACAAATTGTGTGGTCATTTGGCTAATTTCTATCTCTTCACCTATGAGTTTGATTTCTTTAAGCATCTCTTGAACAGTAACACATGTCCTGTTGTGCTTCATAGTTTGTCCTTGGTTCGTAGGTTTGTGGATGACCTTTTTGTTCCTAATTTTCCAGATTTTGAGAACTTCATGTACCTTAACCAAGTCTCTTTTGGTAGTGGCATATACCCAAAACCTCTTGTGAGTTGAATTGCACATCTAAAGGCTTCTCTTGTAATTTCTTGGATCTAACTGTGAGCCAGAGTCCTCAAGGTTTATCCTGTGACAATTTTGACAAATGCTCTCAACCAGAGTATGCAGGTATTGAAGTGATTAGATTGCCTCATGTTCATTCCAATATCTCAATGACTGCGAAGCTGGGGGTTATCAATA
>Ga0209611_10009935_pt1 | contig 14186 bp, 8 predicted proteins | sample S1TSphgellanicum_3_FD_187693 | JGI IMG/M metagenome (GOLD analysis project Ga0209611, IMG submission 187693) | Host-associated microbial communities from peat moss isolated from Minnesota, USA - S1T2_Fc - Sphagnum magellanicum MG (SPAdes) (version 2) | ecosystem: Host-associated > Plants > Peat... | reverse complement strand
GTTGACTGGACGCAATCATCATTCAGTGGGTACAGGAGTCGTTGAGGAATTAGGAACGGGTTTTCCTGGTTACACAACTATCTTACCTAAGAGTGCTGCCACTGTTGCGGAAGTATTGCGGCAAAATGGTTATAACACTGCCGCTTTCGGTAAATGGCACAACACACCAGATTATGAAACTAGCGCGGTAGGTCCTTTTGATCGTTGGCCAACATGGTTAGGATTTGAGTATTTTTACGGTTTTTTAGGTGGTGATACGAATCAATGGAGTCCGGCTTTAGTAGAAAATACGAAGCGGGTTGCACCACCAATTAATAACCCTGATTACCATTTGACCCCAGATTTAGTAGATCATGCGATCACCTGGATTCGTTCTCAACAGTCTATAGCCCCTGACAAGCCTTTCTTTACCTATTTGGCTACCGGTGCGACCCATGCACCCCACCACGCCCCCAAAGCCTGGATTGACAAGTATAAAGGCAAATTTGACCAAGGCTGGGATAAATTGCGAGAGCAAACCTTTGTCCGTCAAAAACAACTGGGTGTAATTCCCGCTAATGCGCAGCTTACACCCCGTCCCAAAGAACTGCCAGCTTGGGATTCCTTATCCAAAGAGGACCAAAAAATCTATGCTCATGAAATGGAAGTATTTGCGGGATTTTTAGCACATACCGACGATGAAGTCGGAAGATTGATTAATGCGATCGACCAAATTGGTGAATTGGACAACACCTTAGTCTTCTACATCGTCGGCGATAATGGTGCGAGTGCAGAAGGCGGTTTAGCAGGTAGCATCAACGAATTAAGAGTTTTCAATAAAGTACCCGAAAGCCGAGAGCAACTGCTGGCTTCCTTAAATGATTTAGGCAGTCCCAAAACCTTTAATCATTATCATGCAGCTTGGGCATGGGCAGGCACTACCCCTTTTCAATGGACAAAACAAATCGCCTCTCACTTTGGTGGTACTCGTAATCCCTTGATTATTGCTTGGGGTAATCAAATTAAAGATCGTGGTGGAATACGGAATCAATTCCATCATGTAATTGATATTACCCCCACTATTTTAGATGCTGCGGGAATTACTGTACCTACTGAAGTTGATGGGGTGAAGCAACAGAAACTTGAAGGTACTAGCTTAGTCTACACCTTTGATAATTCTGATGCGCCTTCCCATCATAAAACCCAGTATTTCGAGATGTTCGGCAACCGTGCTATTTATGATGAGGGATGGGTAGCCGCTGCTCGTCATCCTCGATTACCTTGGCAGGGTACAATCGATGCTGACTTCCAACAAGATCCTTGGGAACTGTACAATATTGAGGAAGATTTCAGTGAAGCCAATAACCTAGCGGCTGAAAATCCCAAGAAACTGGAAAAACTGCAAAAATTGTTTTTATCAGAAGCACGTCAATATCAAGTTTTACCATTAGATGATCGCCTCTCTGAACGGTTTGATGTCACTAGTCGCCCCTCTCCAGCAGCAGGACGTACAACTTTTACTTACTACCCTGGTTTAGCACCAATTCCAGAAGGGAGCGCACCAAGTCTGAAAAATAGATCCTTCAGCATCACGGCTGATGTAGAGATTCCAGAAAGTGGTGCAGAGGGTGTCCTATTAACCCAAGGGGGACGTTTTGCTGGTTGGGGCTTTTTCCTTGAAGATAGCAAACCAACATATCTCTACAACTTTGTTAATGCAGAACGTTACAAAATTCAATCTCCTGAAAAATTACCCTCAGGTAAATCAACAATCAGATTTGATTTTGATAACGACGGTGGTGAAGTAGGTGCAGGTGGAACTGGGAAGTTATTCATCAATGATCAACAGGTAGCTGAAGGTAGAATTGAAAAAACTGTACCCTATCGATTGGCGTTAGATGAAACCTTTGATGTTGGTCGAGATACAGGTACTCCTGTCGTTGAAACTTATCAAGTACCATTTGCGTTCACAGGTCATTTACAGAAAGTTACCCTGAATTTGAATTAAAAAATGTAGAGGCGGTTCACGAATCGCCTCTACATTTCTTAATTGTTCAGAGCAGACAAAAATTATGATTTTGAACTTGGGGCAAAATTTAAACAACATGAACCAAATCATCCCAATACTTGATAAAATAGCATTCCTAGCCTTTGTCGTCTTCACTATGTTCGGGACAGGGTTAAAGTTAACTGTACAGCAGATTTGGCAACCTCTTTGTAATATCCGGTTGGTGATTTTATCGCTGCTAGCAAATTTTGTCTTAGTGCCACTTTTTGTGTATTTACTACTCCAGGTTATACATCTCAACGAACCTGTGAAAGATGGTTTGATCATCATGGCATTAGCATCTGGTCCTCCAGCTTTACCTAAACTTGCCCAGATAGTTAAGGGGAATTTAGCTTTCTCTACAGGACTGATGATGTTGTTAATGTTTGGTACAGTCTTTTATATGCCCCTCGTACTACCATTAGCTCTACAAGGTGTACAGGTCAACTCTTGGGATATTGCCAAGCCATTAATATTTCTGATGTTAGCACCGTTAGTCATTGGGTTATTCATTAAAGCAAAATATGAGGCGGTAGCTTTTAATCTTCAACCAATTACTTCAAAAATATCTAATTTTGGATTGCGTTTAGGTTTAGTAGTGAGGCTGATAGTACACTTCAATGAGATTATTATTTTATTGCAAACAGGTGTAATTTTTGTTTGTGCTATTTTTATCGTATTCTCCTTTACTGTAGGTTATCTTTTAGGCGGTCCTGGTATTGATACCCAAAGAGTGTTAGGAGTAGGAACTGCTCAACGCAATTTTGCCGCAGCATTGTTAATCGGTACAAGTAATTTCGATGATCCAAATGTGGTGAGCATGATTATGGTAACGAGTTTATTAATGATGGTAATAGTGATGATTTTGGGGCAAAAGTTACCAGAGCTAGACCAAGTACAGAGTACAGAGGTAGAACAAGGAGCTAAGACAGTTTCCGGCTAGCCAACCTGCGGCGTCCTTCCCCTTTCAGGTCTTCTATCGACATCGATGAAAAAACTTTCTGGTCGGCTTGCTATTAAAGTCGTTACGAGGCTCTAGCTGCTTTGTATATTACAGTAAATCTAGCCATTTATCGGTAATTAAGAGATAATCATCTATCACTGCCAACTCTCGATGGATTCTGCAACGTTCTACACAAAAGGAGGCACAATGCAAGTCCTAATCATAGGAGGAACAAACTTTATTGGTCCATACGTGGTCCGTTACCTTTTAGCAATGGGTCATCACGTGACTGTGTTCCATCGCGGAAACAGCAAAACTGACGATCCCAGCGTCTTGGGAGTGCGCCGCTTCAACGAGTTGCTCGCCTCCTGGCCCCATGTGAGCGCCACAGCAATTCAGACCGTGGGCAGCAAAGGTTATGACGTATTAGATATAGAAGGTACAGTATTGGAGATTGATACGACAGATTTTGAAAAGATTAACTATCAATCATTGTCCTCTTCGATCACAAAATCGCTAATGTAGTCTCGCACAACACGCTCAAAAAATAGGGGTGCGGGTAAGGATGTCCAATCACTGTAATGACCAAAACTATAGCGTAGCGATTCTACAAGCAAAGCAAGATCATCAGGATTATCATCTGCTTGTCGCAAAGTAACGACAATCTCAAGAGGGTTTGGGGTAGGCCACTGATCCACAAATGGGGGTTGTATTGAGAGTTGATGTACCTCTAACCCAGCATTGTTCTTCAATTTGTCTTTAGAACCATCAGAATTTTTAGCGGCAATGTTTATTTTTGTCGAGCGATAACAACTTTGTCCACGTGAATATTTCTGAAGTGTTTTACGTCCCACAGATAAATAGGCAACACACCCAGTTTTGTTAGTCGTACTGAGTCGAAATAAATGCATAGAACTAGAAGCTGAAGGTATTTCGTGTGTAGATCTCAGTTCCTTTTTTGTCCGTGTATCTTCTAGTGAGGTTTTAGCTAACTGCCTAACTTTTTTATCAATAATTCCAGGGGCAAGGTCTTGACGAATGCGAATCAGTCGCACACTCTGCCATTCATCCTGCATCCACTGATATTGCTGTCCCAAATCAATTTGATTAGCATTTATCCTGGTATCAGCTAACCAAGGCCACAGTTTGACACAATTGGATGAATCTATGATCACCAACGGTTGTGTCCCTTCTTCTACAGAGTTAGAAACAATCTGTTTCACAAATTCCATGAATCGAGTCTTACGTATATCCTCTTTATCGGCCAATTTGACTGGAGAAAGTTGGGCAATAAAAGCGATCGCATCAGAAAAATTTTTCCACGGGCTGATTTCTAAACGATTTCCTTTCTCGTAGGCACAGCAAAGCTCACATTTCCCTGTCTCTACCTTAACACGCATTGCCACTGGTAAAAATGTATCTTCAATGCGACCACGAACACGACCTTTCTGTTTGCGAACAATTGTAATTGCTAAAATCTCTTTTGGTCTAGCTTCTGAGGGAATCTTTTTCAGATACTTATCCACCTTCTGTTTTACATCATCAATGCGACCAGAATGGCCAGAAAGCAAATCTTTTAAAGCTGATTGTAGTCGATGGAAAAAATTTCCGAGTTTGAAACAATTCGTTTTCTTCGTTTTTTCAATCGGTAGGAGAAACTGCACAGAAGCACCAGCAATTGTAGCTAGTGCTTGGCGGGTTGAAGGTTTGGTAACCTTATCGTCAGGTTTATGAGTCTTCTCACCACTAGCATCTGGGTAAAATTGCCGCGCTACTATTAAGCAGAAAGTTCGCTGGTTTCGGTCTTTAATTTGTTGTGCAATAGGCTTCCATGCTTCAATTCGCTTTTCTGATCGCTTTTTAGCTGTCAATTTATGATCAGGTAATACATCTCGCGGTCCGTGGGTATTTGCTGGTAGGCGGTTGAGAATAATTTCGAGTGTTTCCCCCCACAAAATACGACTAATTTTCTGCAATAGTTTCGCTTCCGTTTGCAACTCATCCTCATAGAATATCCACAGTGACAGTCGCTTATCGGGATATAGTCGCTGCATCGCTGCCTGATTTGCCTGAGTAATAGCTTTAAGTTCATCCGTCTGATTTGGCACTTGTTTGCTAAATTTAAGAGATTTTCTTCCACCATCAATTGCTTCCAAATTGATGTTAAAGTATTTGTTTAGCAAGCTGTCAATCTGGCTATCGTTAAGTTGATCTAGATATTTCGGGGTTAACTCCAAGCTAGGATTTGTTTCGAGAACTTCCAGAGTAGCGCCAAGTAGCGTAGGAAGATTAATCATCCCCGATCCTGTTTTCGGATGACTACCTTTTACTAGTGAGTAACTCTTAAATACTTGGAGTCCCACTGGTTCAAGAATTTTGGCGATCGCTTCAAAAGCTTCTAACTTATCAATTTCTGGTACACCTACTTTAATCGCCAAGGGTTCTGAACTGTCTTGAATACCATTACGGTAAGTCAGAACTACCTCACAATTATCAGTTGATGCTTTTCCCGATGCAATGTCTTGCCCATCAAAATATTGTAGAGGCAGTTTCAATTCTCTTCGCAATATTTCAAAATCTGTATCTGTTTCCCAACTTTTATTCTTATCTAGTTTGTTATTTTTGTTCTGCTTATAGCGTAACCTATAGCTAAAAGCGCGGTCAGGATATTCTTGTGAAAACATGAAACCGCTAATATCATTACCGTCATAACTAGAAGATGTTAACTTAGTGAGCCAACGACGTTTGGAAACATCAATTTTCAACAATGGTTGATGCAAAGAGGGATAAGTCACAACTTCTATTTGCACCACCAAACTGAATTTTCCTTTTTTACCAGGTATGGTGATGGGATTGGTAATGAGTGCTGCCATACCAGAGGTAAAATTTCCACTACTGGAAATAATGCGTTTCATCGGACCTAGCCCTTGAAAAATCTCCTTTCCTGCAATTTCGCGAGCCGCATAATGTGCCAGCATGGGAAAGGCATATTTATCTTTTGGATTAGTTGTATCTGTATCTTTATCCCAACCCCACGGTAAGACTTGAGAGGTGAAGGGCGAAATTTTCAGTAATTCTCCTTTCTCTTGTAAGTCTTCCAAACGGTATATAATCTCCGTTGATCCCTCTTTTTTTTCAGCAAAAGGTTTGAGATAATTAGTTATCCATTCATTGAGAATTGGGCGAATAACTTTTTTTATTTCTACCTCACTACCACCAATCACGTAGATGAATGGTTCTGGCTCATCTGAAGTTTTAGAATTCCAGGTTAAATGACTCAGACCTAGATTTGATTTAATGTGTACTGCATTTTTGAGGACTACTTCTAGAAATCCTCGTAGTGAGGCATAGGGCAGATTTTTGAAAGAACGTCCATCACTATGAGTCGCTTTTTGAATATCTGCTAAAGTTAGTAGAGATGGTTTTGTCCAGGCAAGTCTGAAGCCTGCTTCTATTACTGGAGATATCTCGTCTGGTAAAGTGAAGGCTAAGGGAACAAGCTCCAAACTCTTAGGATTTCCTAGAGAAATATAAAGGGTATCTGAAAATAAATTACCTTTAGTGACTTCGTCTTCATCTTGTGCGAAAGAATCTTCATCAAGTTCAAATTCATCAGTAGAAAGGTAGTCTTCATCAAGTTCACATTCGTCAGAAAAATTCTCGTTCATTATTACATCTCCAAGAGTGGTGAAAAATCATCGAAACCATCTTCTTCATCTGACGACTTTAGTGATAAACTAAGTTCATCAGGATACGTGACTCCTTTAATATGCCTCATAGGTGTTAAAAATGCACCATAAAGTTCTTGATAAATTTCCCGAATCACAGGATCTGGGTGACTCACACATTCTTCTAAAATGATTCGCATCTGAACCAGCATACTCTCTCGCCCAGAGTCGGGTTTACCTTTTGTGGATTGATTAGCCCAAGCTGCATCTACAAAATAAACTGCTACCGGGCATCCATTTCGCATCCCTCGACCAATTGTTTGCAAAATAGCAACCATTTGATTAGCTGTAAATGATTTAAATAATTCAGGTCCCAGGCGGCTAGCCATCAAGGGTTCACGTAACAAGCGATTGGCAGTTCTCCAGAGGTCTTTTCTCGATTGCTGCCAAGCAGACGTGATCGCCTGTAAGTCCTCTGCTTCACTAAAAACTCGACTATCAAATTTTTGTGTTGCTTCCCCTACCAAGCTATACAAAAGCTGCATATCATCCTTTGTGGGATGAGGACGAGTCAGGAAGTAAATTGAGCCAATTGCCGCATCAAGTTTCCTTTCTCCTTTAGTGAAAACAATGTTTACTCCCCGACCAATTGCCAACATAGGAAAAATTAAAATGTGGCAGTTTTCATCGTCTCCCAGCGCCTCACACTGAGCAGTAGTGACAAAATCCGTTGGTTGTTCTCCGTCTCTGAGAGAGTTCACAATTGCCTTTGTATGCCTACCAACTTGAGGATGGTAGTCATTGATGTATTTTTTAATTGTGCGAGCTTGTTCATAGCTATTAACAATTAAAGCAGCTTTACGGCGAATATCAGACTTCACATCAAAATTTAGAATAGACTTGTAAATTTCAGATTTGGTCCCTCTCCCCACCAAGGCTTCTACCATCCGTAGAAGATTACGTTCTTGCAGTTCACCAGCACCACTGTATTTTAGGGGTTCATTACCATGTTCACTATCTGGTATCCATTTGAAGTAATAAGTGCTGTGTTCTGGATTATGTTCTAACTGACGTGGTTTTAGTAAATAATGCGGACCAGCATTAATATGATAAGCAGGACTTGCTTCTAAAAATGAGGTTGCTGAAGTCATTAAGATAGCTGGTCCTGGATGTTCAGCATCTGCCTCAAATAAACTATGAAAACGGTGCATTAACATCCGGGGCGTACCAACAAATGTAATGTAAGATAATTCTACGTTTCGATCAGCAGTACGAGTCGTTCGTGCTTTTGAAAAACTGTATTTCACCCCAGAAAATGAACCTAATATGCTTTCTGGTATGACTTTTCGGAGTTCTGGTGTTGCGGTTGACTCAACAGCAGGTTCACGAATAAACCCCTCTGCAACCATTGTTCTAGTTCCCGGTACAATTCGCTGATAACCCAAGATAACGAAGGTGACAGTCACCAGTAATTGAATCACATCCTCTGCTGCTGTTGGTGGCGAATGATCTGGAAAGCAGAGATTTAGAAATAATTCAGCAATCTCTTCTACAATCTTGTCACGTCGCTGAATCAGATTTTCAGCCTGGTAACGACGGAAATGACGAATCAGCGTCTCCCATTGCTCCTTAAGGTTGGCACAGTCTTGGCCTAAAGTCCTAGCACACAAATCTGCTTTAAACCATTCAGGGTTATTAACACCTGTGCGATCATAGAAGGCATTGTATGCGGCTCTTTCCCAAAATTCTGTTAGGGCACGACTTCTGCTAAAGCCTAGTGTAACTTCTTGCTCATCAAGTTTAGAGGATTTCTCTAAACCATACAATAGTTCGCTAACAATCCGTAATACAGTCAGCAATTGATTTTCATAGCGTTCTCCAACCCGATACCTAGACATATTTTGAACGGCAGTAATGAGGGAAGTATTATGATTGCCAAATTCTGCTAAGTCACGACTATAGAGTTCTATATCCCGATCAGAAAGCCGATAGTTTTCGCCACGAGCAAATCGGTTATGGATTTGTTCGAGAATTACTCGATGAATAGATCGCTCTGAGCCAGAAATACTTAAAGTTGCAGCTCCATAAGCATCTAATACTGACTGCACCATGTCGCCTTCATCAAAAACTACTACGTCAAATGTGCGGGCAATCAATTCAAAATATCGCACTTTTTCTTGAATGGCGTGAGCTGATACTTGAGTATCTAGCGATCGCACATGACCAACCCAAATATCAGCTAAGAGCAAATCTCGTGGTGCTTTGTTACGACCGCACATTGTCCACAAAGGACAAAGGCATTTTTTCATCTGCCCCTTTTTATTTCTGCCTTGCAAAATCTCTTCACAAGGGGCATCATTAAAGCCCCACATAGAGGTATCACCAGGCGAAAAAGCTGGTAAAACGCAATTCATGCCAAAAACTTCTGCCTGATCTAGGGTATGGGCAAAGCCACCATTACCTCCAGCAGCGGCGATCGCCTCAGCAATATTATCTGCATGGCGACGACGAGTTTCATCGCTTTGACCGACCAACATTCCCACCTTAACCTGATGAAATACCAGTGAAGCCATGTATTGTCTAGCGACTTCAATAGAGGGAAAAACAAACATTGCTTTATAACCATGTCGTCCTAACCATACAGCCATCAACATCAGAATAGTTGTTTTCCCTGACCCTGGTAAACCAATTAAATGCTTGATACCTGCTAATTCCAGAAAGTTATCTATTCGTAGCCCCCTCCCTGCCTCTGATCTCATCAAGCAGAAGCGTTCAAAGCGCCTAACCCAGTTACCTGGTCGCCGTTCAGGATTTTGGGACTCACGTGAGTCCATCTCAATAGCCAAATCCTGTAATTCACATAGTGGAATGGAAATATTTCCTGTTGGTAAGCGGTTGAGGGAATGTGTGCGACGCGCAGCTAGGGGAACTGTGATGGGAGAAATGGGTATTCCCACCCCTGTTGTCTCCTCACCCAAAGAAACTGCCATTTGCTGACGAGGATTGGCAACGGTAGCATTATGTAACTCGTATGACAAGGTATCACCCAGAATTTGACGCGCTCTGGTAATTAACGGATCTTCTAAAGGGTCTGTTCTTTTGAAGTGAAGTGTCTCAGAGCTGATTTCATAGGTTCCTCTAGTTTTGTTGCAATAGTGATGATTGTTATAGAGATCAACTGCGTGTTTAACCGATTGTTGTGTTACATAAGTTAATGACATCTGCCGCATATTAAAAATGGCTTGACGGGCTGGTCTTAATGCAGGTGCATTCAAAATACTTGCCATGCCTGACATAACCACTGGTGCGTTATCTAGTGAATTAGTACCAATAAATTCCTCCATCAAGACACAAAGCCAGCAAATTCGTTCTGCACCTTTCCAAAAATCGGGCTTAATTCGCATATTCCATCCTATGAAACAAAATCTATTACGGAGGAAACTGACATAACTTCTAAAGTAGCGGGATCACCTTTTTTATCGAGTGTTGATTTGAGGGTAGAAAGGTAGTTTGGGTTATCCTCAATTAGCTGATCGCTAACTGCAAGAATACGACGACGATAGTGAATCAGCCCTCCAATACTACGGTTGAGGCGCAAGGCTAAACTCACAGGACTTGTATAAGATTTGGCATCAATTCCAATTACCCGTTCATTAATCGCCACATCACTTAGATCAGATTCTGGGTAGAGTTCAGCACTTAAACCATGTTGTCGGGCTGTATCAAAAATGGCTAATTCATCAATTGCTGGGCCAGTCCAATAGGTGAGAATTTGAGGCTTGGCAATCAGCAAACTGTCTTGACTGGGATCTAGTTTCTCAGACACTTTTGGCGGGTTGCAACTGTTGCATTGGCGAATTGGACAGCGTCCTTGGGGAAAACGTTTCTCTGGTCGCATCAGTGTGCTACAGTAGGCGCATCGGTGTGCTAGTCCGTTAATTAACCAGATATCTGGTACTAGGTCGAAAAATTTTTCGATGATCATCCCTTGCAAGGGTGTCAAGTCATTGTCAACTAGATAATCTAATAGCTGACGTTCTCCTATCAGAGAATATCTGCCAAACAACTCCCGTATAGTAGTGTAGGCTTTGTGCTGGCGACGACCACCCAATCGTTCAGTTGCTTCCCGTAACTCGGTGTAAAGGCGATGCTCAATCACATTGTCTTCGCCAAAAGCCCCACTCAAGTTGGCGATTTCTGAACAATCTGAAGTCGGTACTCGCAAGTCTGGATCGATGAGAGTAACATCAGAAAAACGAAAGTTTGGCTGGCGAAAAATCTCTAACTTCCAGTTGTCAGATTTTAGAGAGTACCGAGCGCAATCTAAAACAGTATGCACACAAGCCGCTTCATCATTTAATCCTGCTTCTATATACAGACGACCTAACTTGCACATTGCTTGATAGAGTTCAACTGGCATACTGTCCTCTTGACGCACAATTTCTCGACCTGGGAGAACTCGCGTATATTGGCGAAGAATTCCCTGCGCTAGTAAAATGACAGCATCTTCACCTAAATCGATAGCTTGCTGATGTTCTGTAGGTAGTGGCAAAAAAGTTGTTTTAGGATCTTGACTTTCAGCCTCGGCAATGATCTGCCCCTCTAAAGTAGCTTCAGCAAACGAAGGCAAAACTTGAGCAATTGCAGCAATTGTCCAGCCCTTCTTCAAGAAGAGAATAGTTGCCAAACCCTCCAAAATCTGTCGAAACCCAAATTCTTGACCTTTAGGTTGCGATAGAAGTTGCTTTGCTCTCCATGACCGAACGGTTCGTAAGGCAGGTGGCTCTACGGATAGCCCGATCTGTTCAATCTGGCGTTTTAGCTCTTTTGTCAGCGCCTCCGCAGTTCCCTGCCATTGACGCACGTCCTCAAAGTACATGAATTATAAAAACAATTTATTTACATCATATGATATTTACATTAAATGATGTAAATCAAGCTGTCAAGTGCGATCGTACGGCTTAATGATTGCCAAAAAAAACTCTTGCTCAGTAAAGCGGTTCGGGAGGTGTCGCTTTACTGTTGATCAGAATGCTGTAAACCAGACAGTGAAAGTATTTTGGCGAAATAATCAACACAGTAGCGCCACCCCCAACATAACTATCACTTAAAAAAAAACAACGAAATTACAATGGTTTTCCACCGGATTTGGTATTACTATTAAAGAGCGGAGGTAATTTTATGGTGTCTATCAAAGATTCAGCATCGCTGGAGATGAAGCCAGGTCCTTACTGGTCGTCTTTTGAAAAATTTCGCACAGAAGGTGCGAAATCCCTTGAGTCCATTAAAGGGGGTACAGTTGCCGTTTTAGTTACAAAAACCGGGCAATATCGTATTCTTGAAGAAGACGATTTTCAAAAAATACTAGGATTAGCTCGTGATGTAGCTCGCTTGCGTAGTGGACTGAAGCTAGTGTTGCAAAGCGCTCGTATTGTACAAAAACATCCTCACGACTCTGACAGCATTGAGTTACTAGTTAATGCTGTTACGATGTTGGGTAGTCTGCCTGATCTCCCCACACGAGATCATTTTGAACCTTTACTTCCCGAAAGCGCCAATGAAGACACGGATGATGAAGTAGAACTCGATCCAAGCAAAATCGAGCGACCTCTTGATAACCGCAGGGTTGAGGCAAGGAATAACGCTTTTTAATTGCAATGACATCTAATGTTCCTAAAACCTTCCCAGCCATAGTGGAACAGATAATTTCCGAAAAGTCAAGCCCTAAATTTGGTTTGACCGCACGACTTTACAGTTCAGAAAGTCAGCTTAGATACTGCCGACTCCAAGTCCTCATCTAACACATCGAAATATTTCTGAAGTGCCCCTAATGTTTTATGCCCTGAAATTTTTTGAATAACTTTCAACGGCACACCTTACATGTGCATCAAGGTTCACGCAAGTACGGCGAAAACTGTGTGTACTAGCTCCTTCAATCCCCAATTCCAGATAGTTTGCACTATCTTACTTTCTTGGTATCAGATTGATGCCGCGCATCCGTGACTCGTGTGGCTAGACTTTCTTTTTTATGAATGATGGTAATAGTGATGATTTTGGGGCAAAAGTTACCAGATATAGACCAAGTACAGAGTACAGAGATGGTACAAGGAGCTAAGACATGAAAAGGAATGTGACAAAGATTACATCCGCCCCCTTGCTGTCCGGGAAGCAACAAAAAAGGATGCCCCAAAGGCAGCCTGTATCAAATAGGATGGGTATTACTGATGGAAAATCGCCTTGAGATTACGCGCCCCGTGCAGTATCCTTAAAATTTCAATGGTTTCGCCTAAAATGCGATAAAAAATCAGATAATTGCCTTCAATGAGACACAACAACCCTGGAACCAGATCGTCACGGCGGACACCAGCTTTGGGCGTCTCCGCCAGAAGTTGACATTTGTTGTCTATTTTCTCGAAAAGTCGGTCAGCGGCATCGATATTATTCTGAGCGATGTAGCTCCAAATCTCCAGCAGATCTTCGTCAGCCAGACGGGTACGGATAACGGAAAAAGTCATTATCGTTACTGTTTCCGGCTAGCCAACCTGCGGCGTCCTTCCGCTTTCAGGTCTTCTATCGACATCGAGGAAAAAATTTTCTGGTCGGCTTGCTCGATGCCTCGGTTGATTTCTTCGCGTAAATAAGCATTATAATCTAGCAACAGATGTAAGGCGGTATGAATAACGTCCTCTTCCAACGCATACACGCCACTGGCAACATTGGCTCTAATGAGTTCTTCCAGTTCGGGGGGTAAAGACACTTGCATAAATTGGATTTGTTTCCTATCGAGAGTATAAGTCATTGTTACCGAAAAATCCCCTGTATGACAACGTTTTCTCCTTGATCTTCTAGAAAGACCTCCTTTTTTCGTTATGGAGACTGCTTGGGACAGGCTCAGTAGAAGGAGATTGACCAAGGTCTACACACCCGTCAAAAGTGTCTTTTCTTTAAACGAAAAATGTACTTCACGGGCTTTCAGCCTGCCTTCAAAGTAAGTGCAAAGACAAATGAATCCGCGAGTAAAGATTCGGCAACAGCAGGATTGATCTTTAACGGTTGCAAGCAAGTTAGTTGATTTAATACATGGAGCATACTATACGCCTGAAGCTCAAACCCTTGCTCACTTACGAACTGCCTAACGTGAGCTTCATTCTCAAAGATAGTCTCTGTTGCTGATATTTCTGTCATTCGATTTACTGTCTGGGCAAATCTCTGCCAAGCTGGGCTAGCCCGCCATCTCCTACTCAAATCTTCTTTTGTAATTAAATCAGGCGTTATCCATACACCACCATAAACCTGAAGCAACTCGCGTACATTGGCAAACACCTGCTGTTTTTGATTAAACGTCAGGTACGGCAGTAGTCCCTCACATATTACAGTAATGGGCTTTTGGGAATCTAGATAATCTACATCGAGAGGGAATTGACTCTTGTCACTTGTGGCATCAATAGCAACAAAGTGTAAATTAGAGCGATTGCCAACTAACTGTTTCACCAGCTGCTGTTTGTGGCTAATCATTGCTGGCAAATCACTCTCAATAAAAATAGTACAA
>Ga0209611_10009934_pt1 | contig 14187 bp, 6 predicted proteins | sample S1TSphgellanicum_3_FD_187693 | JGI IMG/M metagenome (GOLD analysis project Ga0209611, IMG submission 187693) | Host-associated microbial communities from peat moss isolated from Minnesota, USA - S1T2_Fc - Sphagnum magellanicum MG (SPAdes) (version 2) | ecosystem: Host-associated > Plants > Peat... | reverse complement strand
TTGTTGTTGTTTTTTTTTTTTTTTTTTTCCACTTTAATTTTTTAAATTAAATTTCAACCATCACACTGAACTCAATGACCTGATTGGCTATCAGGTCACAAGTTAGAAGCAATAAAATCCAACCCTTCATTTTTATTAGGACCTATAGAACTTTACTTGCAGCTCTACTAATGTAATCACCATCACCGTCAACTCTCATTGGCCCCAATTTTCCACAACCCGACTTCTTGTTGGATGAAAACATCAGAATTTCGCTCCTTCCTTCATGGATGGAAAATCACATTCATTGTACATTCATATTATATATTTCATTAATGACCCAGCAAAAAATAAAATTGACAGCAGATAGGTATGAAATCAAAAGAGTGCTTGGTACTTTAAAATTTAAAAAAAAAAAAAAAAAAAGTGACTGACAGGTTGTCCGACTTACTTAGCATGGCAGGTCAAGAGTCAGTTATGCCTGGTAACGCGCTCATGGCCACTGGTTATGAGAAGTCGTCGGAGGAGGTCTCGACCACCACAACATTCTTACACCTTGGCTTTCTGGTAACCAGTGGCCTCTGGCCGATCACCTAACCGAAAAGAGCCACAAGATGTGTGACATGCGAGTTTTTGGCTTGTTTTTTTTTTTTTCCCCCCTTCTCCCTTTTGCTTTGGGTTTTCGTTCTTCAATGACAACCCCAATCGATCGAGTGGTATCGAGAGTGGCCTTGGGGTGAACCGGCACCCACATTTCAGTGCAGGTGCTGTCCTTTACCCTGGCTGATTAGAGTCGGCAGGGTTTGGGCTATTCCAACTCTGAGTCCACCTCTGGCTGAGTGATCGGATCAGGCCACAATGGATGGATGTATGGATGGATGGATGAATTGAAATTAGCGAAAACCATACTACCCGGCCTGGCCCCCCACCCCCCATAACAAGTTAACAGCTATGGTTAAGGCCAGCCAATTGAGTCTACTACATAATGGACACCCCTGCTGAATGGCCTCCTATTTAGCATGAGAATTGGTTGATTAAAGCCAAGAACAAAGACCTAACTTAGCCACAAATCAATCTAGGAGAAAAAAGACCTAACTTAACCACCTATCAATCTAGGAAAACAAAGACCTAACTTAACCACAAATCAATTCAGGAGAACAAAGACCTAACTTAACCACAAATCAAGTCAGGAGGAGAACAAAGACCTAACTTAACCACAAATCAATCCAGGAAAACAAAGACCTAACTTAACCACCTATCAATCCAGGTGTGGTACACACAGGTGCACCCTCTACCCCCTTTGGTATTAGGTACCCCCAAAGACAAATTCCCATTCATTATTGGACTAGAAGGAGTGATATAATCTCATTGAAATGGGATGTGTTTTCTTTTTCTTTTCTTTTCTTTTGGGAGAAAAGAGAGGCATAATCTTCTGAGGGGGTAAAATCTACTAACTAACTACCTAACAACATTTGACATGCTGAGCACACGGATGCAAGATGAATGAAATCTGTCAGTGAGTGTGTCTCTGATCAACATTTCCTTATTCTGTTCACCCAAGGGTTTCTTACTAGGGTACCATCTATTGCACACCAATGTCCTCACACTACGGCTCTGCAAACACTAAATAGGAGCAACAAATTAAGTGCAACACGGATCTCCACACAGTTGCACGACAATTGCCCAACAACCAGGCTTTGTTGAGGACTGGAAGATTTTTGAAATGGGGGCAAAGTTAAAGAGGTTTGGCTCCTTGCATCTGTTCCCAATTATAGTTCCAAAAACCTTTTAAAAGTCATTGCATAGGGAAATTTTAAAAAAGAAATCAGGGCAGTTTTTACACCATGTAAAGCGCTTGTGGGTGGGCGTTATGGGAATCGGGAAGCCTGTGCTTGAGGACTCTTGCCTGACAGAGCCCTTATTCCTGTAAAGTCCTTGTTGGCCTTGTGTACCAAGGCAAGGATATTGTGTTTAGATTCATCATAGAGTATAGTAGCTTAATGGATTTTGGCCCCTAGGTAATAATAGGTCTATTTTTATATGAGGATTTTTGAAAGATGGTATTTTGGCTTGTGTTGAAACTTGAGATTAGTTATAGAATTATAATATCTTGAAAGGTTTTGGTTTCTTTTAGAGGATTTTTTGAAGACTATATTTTTGCATTGTGAAATATATTTGCATTTCCTTGATTCTTCTCTTGCCTTAAGATACTTTTTTAATGTAAATGGCAAGGCCACAATGTGACACACCCCCTTATTACCCCTTGGGCTTTACCCTACACAAATAATGATAAAAATGATCAACTATAAAATCAATCTCAAAACAAATCCAACATATTTGTTAAATGTTTATATCTATGTATGAAGCAAGGTAGTTTGTTTTGTTTTGGTATGTTGAAATCTCCCAAACCAAGGCACTTCATGTCACACTCTTGGTATCTTTGCATTTCTTGCACACGGCCGAGAAGAGAGAAGCAATTTTTTAGCCTGCCTAAAAGGTCTTATTGTCTAACAACAAACCGTACAAATCGACCTTGTTCTCTATTTTTTCTGCTGACGAGAAGAGCAGGCTGTCTCATGACCAAAAGTCACTTGTTGATCTCCCTATGTTGTGTGTATGCGTTTTCTCCGCATCCGAAAATAATATTTATAACCCAAAAAGAGGGCGGGGGGGGGTTGGGGGTTGGTCAAGGCCGACAAACAAACAAACTAACGTAAGCCCCAACTAGTTGAATATTGCACCCTTTAGTGGAAATTGTGTGACCCAGCACCCACCCGTGCACCATCCATTGAAAACCCATTATGACTCAGTTGTGGATGAAATCTATCTTGTAAACCCTCCTCCTTTTCCACCTCACACAATCTAGGTAACTACCAGTGGATGGAAGTGGATAAGTATCATTAGAAAAGTGGAGACAGATTCCGTAAGTGGTTAGTATGTAGGTAGGAAAGGTACAGAACTTCGTAAAGTACATGGTGGATGGTTAGTACATAGCTAATAACTATAGTTATCTGTGAGAGAGAAACTGGATGAAGAAATTTTTTCTGTCCACATACCATCCCCCCTCCCACCCACAGAGGGGGGGGGGGGGTGGACTGGTGGGTGCTGGTTCACTCTGGCCACCTTCGGCCTTTTAAGAACTAAGGGGGAGTTTCCGCAAAGTTTGTAAAGGGGGTATTTAGTGTCGTGCAAGTTTGATTAGGTACCCAGTGCCGGCCGGCTGAGTACCCCCTCCCCTCCCCTCCCGAGCCCACCAACAACGTATGTAATACTTATTCCCGACAAGTAAAAACTCTCAACAAGCATGTCCTCGGTTCAGTACTACCCACTTTGCCTGGAATGTGGTTTCAATCAAGCAAGCCCCTTTTGTAGCACAGCGATGTAGTTAGTACTAATAAAGCTTGGCAGGGGACCCCTCCTGTTGTTGTGTAAGACCGTCAGGATTTTTTCCCAGAGAGAATGGATTCTCGTCCGGTCGGGTGGATTTTTCGTACGAGCTATACAAATTTTTCTCTTCTGTGCATTAGTCGAGAGTTTTCGTCCAACTAAGAAAAGAAAAACTCATATCCCAGGCATTGTTTTTTTTTTCTTTTTTTTCGGGATCAATTTCATGATGTAGTCGTCAATGTTTCATCCAACTGAATCATGTTAATAAAGAACCTACATGTGCATGGGATTTAAAGATCATCATCCATAGGAAGGGAAAGATTTAGCAAAAAAAAAAAATTCAATATTATAAATGATAATGTGAAAATAAAAAGTAAATAAAAATTTGATCACCCTTCCATAATTTTTTGGCTACCTGCTGGGATCATATGTAAAAAAAAATCTGGCAATTTATGATAGATATCATTTCAGATTCTGGCTATTAAAAAACCTAACAATTACTTCATTTTCTCTAAACCCTAAACACTAAACCTTATAATTTTCACTATTTAATAATGCATAAAACCCTAATTATGTTTTTCAAAACACATGACCTCCTTTTTATTTTTCCTTTTTCCTCTCCCATTTTAGCCAGAGGATACCCAGCGGGTATCACGGAAAAATAAAAAGCTGGAAATTAGGAGCCAGCCCTTTATGCTCAGTAAAGCCCCTTGGCAGCAGGATTTGGGCAGGTGTTGTGAAGCCCTAAAAAACATTATTAGGGCTTAATAGATTAAAAGACCTAATTTCATCAATCCTTGAGAGTATGATACAAAAAACATCAGGAATTAATTTTCTTTAAATAAATACTTCAATGTTTGTATGTTCAAACTTGGAAGTAAGGTTCTAATTTCTGCTGTGTATTTTTTAATAAAATAAAATAAAAGTAAAATTCAATGTTATTAATCTTAACAAGTTCAAATAATATTTACATTCGGCATTAATTCTTTTCAGGCTTCGACTATGGTTGTTAAAACTGACAAAAACTTTGTCAAATCTATTATCATATCAAGCACGTCTGCTTCTGGATTTTGTTGTGCCAGTTTCCGGGGCAACCGTCACCCTTTGCACTTCTACTTACATCAATTTGATGGACAGATAATCGGTTTGGATGTTGTAAGAAAATAATGATAATCATCCTCAAATTTCACCTAATTAGTATCAACATCAAGGGCTTGTAGGAGCCCTAGGGTTTAGGGTTTATCCCCAGAAATCAAACACAAACAATCAAACCAGTTCACGCTGGGCGGGTAAGTCATCCACTGCGATACATACCCACATGCATATAACAGGGTAAATACTGTGTGAAGTTTATTTGTTCATAAGCTAATGCATTTTGTGCATGTATTATCATGCATTAAAAAGACATGCAACAAATACATATATCGAATGATACAAAGTTTGTTCATGCATAAGTTCGTATTTCATTTGTTATTATATTTATTTATGTGTCAAAGGTGTACAACATTTGTGTGCAAAAAACATTAATTGACAAATAAATGAACTTTGCATGATTTTCAGTACTAAATAGTTGGATGTTGCATTTGTGATGTATTAAGATCTTTCCAAAAATATAAAAAACATGCCCTACTTCGCTTATAATTTCTAGTTTTGGTTTAAATAAAATTTCCATGAAATATTATTCAATATTCAATAACTTTTCTAAAGGTTGAAACATTATGAAATCAACTTAGTGCACCCCTATCACTCATTGAGGGCGTTCCAACAATACCAAAGAGTGTGGCAAGGGGTAGATCTCAACATGACAAACAATTTACATTCATAAATGGATACATTCCTTCATTTTCACATTTTGCAATGCATGTGGGTATGTATCATTTGTTCAGGTATAGCTCAATAGAAAATTAACTTTATTTTTGTCAATTATGTTTAGCAGTAAAAATAAAAATAATTTATAAATTCAACATTATATCAAAAAATTATGAATTTATTCTACTTGAGAGCTTCATCCAGATTTTTGGCATGGTGAGTAGGTATTTTTCACAATTCTAAAAAAAGTAAAATTAATGACTAACTAGTCTATGTATTACGATATTAAATATGGAGCACCCATGAAGAGCTTTAAATGTAAGGTCCACGCTAGGGAAATTCCTAAAACAAAGGGCCTACGATAAGGTGGGAAACCACGAAACAAGTGTAACGAATTAAATGCAACACGGTCTTTAACATGCTTTGATCACTAGGTTTCCAAATTTTGATGCCCCAACCTAGAGCCCTTATGTTCGGTTAACCACCCTAAGCTAGTTAACTAAACCCATTCAATGACCTGACCCGACGACCCCACAACCCAACCCTCGAGCTAGAAGCCCTAATCCCATTCTTTTTTTTTGGCCTTGTTTTGCGCCTCTCGTCGAGAACTCCCACCTCCCCCACAATTGCCACATCCGGCCCGCAAACACAAGTCATTCCCCGGGCCCCACTCCCTTCCCTTCACGGGAAAAACAACCCCTATACTACCCAAAGAACCCCCATTCTCCTTTCCCCACAGCGCTGCATCTAATCCCTGGGGACATCATCGTCCCATGTCCTCGGCCGTAGTGTCTCCCCCAAAGAGAGGGGAATCCACCTCATCCCCATTGGGAGGTTCAATTAGCTCCCCAAGGGAGACCACCCTTTTCGGGGAACCAACCTTTTCCCTATCGGGAAGCTCCTTTCACTCCCCAAAGGATACCAACCTTCTTGAGAGACCCCACCTTCTCCCCATCGAGAGGTTTCTTCCGCTCCCTAGGTCGAACCATCCCCAGAAAACGTACCTTTTCCCCTTTGGGAAGTTCATTCAACTCCCCGAGGGAAACACTCCTCACCCAGATTTCTTACTCCCTCCTTAGGGCCACCTCCCCTAGGGCAAAGCAATATTTCAAAGCAAGAGTTATTTCAATAAGCATTATTTCCAAGGATGAATTGGAATTATTCGAATCGTCCAAATTAGTCAAAAAAGAATTCATCCCAAATGTTTATATCTTGTTCAATCTTTACCATGAATGTATTATCTACAAACCTCCCCTAGGACGAATCCATCCATAAGTTTCGTAAGAATTGAAATTGCATTAGTGGCATAATATTGTCATTATTATGAGTGTTCCAAATTTGGACAACACCATCAAATCACCTTTTCATAATTGCACCTAAGTGGGAACACTCAATTGATCACAATTTGATCGCATTGTAGTTTTCACACAAAACATATTTTCGAAATTTGTTTTCTTTATATCCTACATTCTTGTGATCCATGCATAGTCCTACCTTTTGTGCATTCTACATTTTATGTGTGGTTCAAACAATGGTGAATTGCAAAGTTCAACCGACATGTCTCTTTGGGACATTCACTGGTTTAGTTGATGTGCTAAAAGGTAATTATTTTTGTTTATATTTTGAACTATAACAACCTCCGGAGGGTAGTTTTAATTATCGCGATCTTTGATGGGTTAACAAATAAACAAATGGTCATTGTCACAACCCTAGCCTTGGGCTCACGACCAAGGCAAAGGGGTTACAATGTTGCGGGCCAAGAGGAAGCCTGGGAATCAAAGCAAAGAAGTCACAAGGGTGCGGGCCAAGAAGAAGCTCGGGAGTCACATCATATACTCCCGGGAGTGTAAGAAAATGTGAGGGAGTATGAGGGAGTGAACCTTCACACTCCCAAGGCAACTCCCACTTGGGAAATGGAGTCTCGGTGGACTCCCGAAACTTCAGAGAACAATTTCAGGGGTCAAAACTTAATGGCTTGTGGTGTTCTTTATATCATTAGAAAATTTCTTAGAACGTAGATGTCTAAAACAAGCTCACATTGTTCATTTGGACATCTAAAACACAAGTTATGGCCAAAAGAAGGGTCAGGAATCAAACTGCCAATTTGACCCTTGACCAGAAAAAGTCGGGGATTAACCTGATTTACTTGGTTGCAGAGGGCGTGCGACATACCTTGGAAAGCTCTCGACGAGAGCTACAACTTTGTTTCAAACCGCATCTCAATCCGAAGTCTGCTCGCAAAGTTATGGGGCTCCAAAGTCGCGGGAATCCCAACTGGCGCGATTTTGGGACTTTTGAATGGGAGTCCCGGGAGAAAAAAACCATTTGGATGTAGGCTTTATGGCCAGCCACAGAGTATACTATAAGGGGGAAGGTGGTGGCTTCCCCCAAATTTAGGTCGTGGTGAGTCTAGTGTGTCCGTGTTGCCTATGGCTCGTCCTAGTTCCAAAGGTGTTCCAACTATGCACTAACCACTTTGTGTGGGTTGTGTGCAAGCCTGTGTGAATGAGTGAAGTTTGTCAACTCTTCCTAGTCCCATCCTGGAGCTCCAACACGCCCCTCTACCCCTCAAAGTGTTGTGAGCTAAGGAGCGTGCCCATACTCCTCCCTCTTCCGCTATCTTCTACTTGGATTCACATTTGAGTCCTTCTAGGAGTTGGGAGTGCGTGAAAGAGGATGTCCCCTTGAAATGTTCAGCTTTAGGGAGACTTCTTTTTTAGGGAAAGGTCTTCCCCAATAACCCTCTTCTTTGGGGAAACGTCGTCCTTAGGGAAGGGAGATTTTGTCCTAGGGGGAAACGTCATCGCGAGAAAACATTTCTTCGAGGAGGACATTCTAGATAATAAAAGACATGAACAAGATAAGGAAAAGACTTATGGGACACTAAAGACATGTGGTGTAAATTGAGGTTTTCCCAAACCATCATTGCTTGTTTCAATAATTTTATGATTAAGATTCGGTCTTCGAATGGAGTTCTTAACCATAATACATGCCACATTTGTTTGTTATTTCTAGCTCATTCCCAAAGTGCTCATAGTTACATTGACTCAACAAAATTGGTCATCATTTTAAGGTCCTTCTTGTGCGAACATGTGTATGTTTTGTTGTTTTGGGTGAACTGTCCAAATTTGTTGTGGAACGTCATAAAGTTCCTCCAACCACCAAAATTCCAGGGGAGTTTAGCACACAATAAATTAATCATGTCATGTGTTATGGCCCCAAACCACTGAATGTCAAGACTAGCTAGCCTATCCTAAGGATCAATTAGTAACTTCAGCCTTAATTGCTTCAAAATGCACGCCATATAAGACAATTGTCCAGAGGTAGCATTGCAATGAAGTGATCCCACATGCACTTATAAGTAGATTTAGGTGTCGTTTGTTCATTCACTTGTTTCCTCCCCCAAAATTGCCTTCCCATTGCCAGAAGTGGATTCACTTAATAGTTTTCCTTTATTTGCATACTATGGAATGCCATCCCACACACTTTCAATTTGGGCGGTGGAGGGCTAGCAGGCAAAATAGTGAATGCCATGTTTAAGCAACTACCAATTGTGAACCATACCAACACAACCATGTGCGGTAGTCTTAATTTTTAAAAGTTGCATTAATGATATTCAAATGTGGTAAGGTTATTAGGGGTTTTTAGTAACTTCATGTTAAAATAAGGAATGGTGAATGCGCATGGTTGTGTGGGGGGGTTGTTTTCTTCTTTGAAATACAATATTGGTGAATAAGATGTTTGTTAGTTCTTTTTTTCTACAAAAAGTTGATAACCATAGTTTTAAAACCTTAGTTACTTAATTAAGGGTGAAAAATCTTTAGAGAATTGGGGGTAGAAACAAACACCAAAATTCGTGGTGTTCAACAAAACATTGGTTTTATTCTAGTATTTAGTGAGTAGCAAGGATGTTTGAAATTCATGAAGTAGTTGAAGGGGTGTTAATGAAAGGTCCAATAAAGATAGAACGATCTTCAAGCCTTATGAACATAAAATTAATTCGAGAACAATTTAATGATTAGATAAATAGTGTGATAAGGTGCCAATGGCAACATGAGTTTCATTGTAAATGAAACATTTATTTAAATTATGGATAAGCTCAACGAAAAGCTATAATTACATGTTAAGTCCTGGGCTATGCCATAGTGATTGTTCATAACTGCAGGAAATTTAAGATGTGTCAAATGGTGCGAATTAGGTAGTTTGCCTTGTTATTAGGAAGCAATCGACAAATCGAATTTCGCAACCAATGATAGTGTCGAACGTCAAGAATTGAAGACCATGCGAAGATATAAGTGTCCTTAGTCTCATAACAACCTTCACAAATGGTTTCAAGTTCATCATTAGAAGCGGGGTCGACTTGTAACAAAATCACCAGGGTGTGAGAGTTTGGAAAAATGTGATAATATCAAGCTTGAAGGGATCAACTTCAAGATGAACGTGCACCTCTCGCAGTTCGGGATCTTCATCATAAAAATGTTGCATCAATGTCAAATCTAGAGATGATTCCAGAGCTAATTCTTCATTCAATTATGCAACTTGAACCTTGTAAGACGTGGCCATATGCGATGTCATAATTTCAAAGAAAGGAAAAGAGATTTTCAATCAAAATCAAATTAATAGTGAATGTGTGGAAGACTTATAACATCAAGATGTGCAGTTATAATTTATAGATTAAGGAAAAGGAAAGAAATACGTAAGTAACGGCCTAGAACCATGGTAAAGTAAAACCTTAATATCAATGGAAAAAATGAAGGTTTAAGTAAAATTTGTTGGGGGGGAAATGGGGCAAAGGGAAAAGGTACTTTTCCTTCTCCTTCCATTGGCCACCAAACAATGGAACCTTTCAAGGGCCACTAAGCATTGGAACCTTCCATTGGCCACTGAGTTGAGATCTTCCTCCTCATTATTTTTAAAGGGTGGATTCGGATGATTTGAGGCTTTCTGTTCCAGACATAATTTTCGTATCAAATCTTGAAAATATTTGTTCTCACAACCTTCGTTAGGAGGAGAAGAATGATTAGTTTTTGTAGATGTTGGAAAGAGGGAGAGTAGATTGGATATTTGTAGTACTTTTGGAAGAATGGAAGTGAGAAGAGATAGTGTGGGGAACTTGAAATCTTAGAAAAACCTCATAAACCTTCTCGAGTTTGGTAGCATAACTTCTTACTGGTTTAGGTGTAGAGCTTAAAATTTGGTAGAAATATGCGCCTTGTGGTTAACTTTTTAATGAGCTAAAACAAGCCATATTTGAATAATGTACATGATAGGAATAATATTTTAAGTGACTGGTGGTCTACTGCCAAGTTGAATATGGTGTTGGATCCTTAGAAGTTGGTTTGAATGAATGACAATTTAACATAAAATTTTAAGATTTGGGTGTTTGAGTTTGGAAATTATATCTATCAATTTTAAATCGTAAATGATGCATAAGAGGCGAACTATTTAGTTTCAATTACAAACACAACTTAACATTTAGAAACACACTTTGCATTTTTTCCTTCACTGGTAGCATATGTACTTTCAAATATAATCATTTCATAAAATTGGGAATAGAGGGACAAAAAGTTGTTTCACACCAACCCAATTGTAAATTTTAAATAGGGGACACATTTGTCCATTTCCTTTTGGAGACCCACAAAAGTATGTCGTGTGTCCCATGTTTGATAAATCGTTGTAACCTCCTCACCGAACCTGGTCATCACGAAACCACTATGCGGCAGAACAACACATTTTCAAATTGAAATGGCATAAAGAAGACATAAATCCATTAGTCAATGTCCCCGGGAAGTACCTAAGGAAATAGCAAGCTTCAAGGAGGGAGCTCCATGAATACATCTCCCTAGGAATAACATGTATAACATCATTTTCCTCAAGGAGACACCATCATTGCCTCGAGGAAACGAACACATTTCCCCAAGGTGACCATCATTTCCCAAGGGGATGAGCACGTCTCCCTAAGGAAACACCATCATTTCCCTAGGGAGACGACCACATTTCCTCAAGGAAACACAAATATTTCCCCGGGGACACCCCACTTTGAGTGGTTGTGCATATGCCTAGGGAGATAGTCACATTTTCCCAAGGACTATGAGTTTCCCAAGGGAATATATGGGATTTTCCCTAGGGTAGACGTTGTTCGAGGGAAAAATTGCATCTCCCCAACTATTAAATTTGTTAATGTTCTAATGGAAAATATTTCAACAAAATTCTAGAAACATTTTTGAAAAACCCAACAATTGAACAAAGAAACTGGAAAGGCAAGGCAAGGTTTTTAGCATGAACTTACCATCCATGAACTACAAATGTTTTCAAAGCCCTCCCTATCAGATTTGGGGGTTGGGAAGTTGATGAATGTCTGCAACCATATTTCAAAAAAAATGTTATACATGTTTGTATATGCTTGGAGTTTGTAGCCAAAACCTTGATCCATAGTGATAATAAGTGTCTTTAACTGCATTCTCGTTCTTCCATGCTAATTTGCCACAACTAGCAAAAGATTGTATTAAAATGCGTGTGGCGAAAGGATTATTTTCACTAATTGGTCGAAATGATATTTGATTAAACAGGGAGGTGAAGGCTTTATATCTTTGTTGTTGTTATCGACATTGGAACCTCCCAACGCTACCTTCATACATAGGTCAGGTTGCCTTGTAACTATTGTGGCTACAATTGATTGCAATGGGCATGTAGGTGCCAATAGAAGCCCAAATTGCACTCATATAAGCAAAAGAATAGACATAGTTGATTCTGCAAAATGAACTTGCGATTGTTTATTCACAAATGTAGAGAGGCCAAGCTTCCCCACTTGGGTTGGCAGCCCTAATCCTTGAACGTTCAACTCTAGTGGGACTTTGTTGGCCGGGGCCAATGTTTGAATGTTCAACTCCACCAGGGCGATCAGTCCTAAGTATGGCGCTAGTTGTGGGAGCTGGCCAAAGTTTGCAATTTTTTCTCGAGTGAAAACGCTCACCAGAAGCGGCCATCTCCCTCCCCAAGGTTATTACATTTCCCCCATTGCTTGGGTTTTCTAGGGTTGCCAACTTTCCTAGGGTTGCTAAGTATTTTTTATTCTTATACCTTGAGTGGAAATCACTCCTTGGGATTTGGTGGGACTACAACCAATGCTCGGGTGTCATGTGCAGCCAAGGCACTACGTGTTGCAATTGCACTAGATGCACCCTACACGCTTGATTATGAAATTTCCTTGACAACAATCATGATAATTGGCCAAGGCTTGTGATGTTTAATTACTTTCGCACCATTGCAAGGTGTGTGCAACCAATGACAATTGAATTTCATTTTGGATCCCCATAGTTTATTGCAGCATGGGCATTTATACTTTGATTACCTCTTGCCCATGCACATTTCGGTTGTTTTTTTGAGTTTTATGTTAATCTCATCAACCTTTTTTCCACTCCTTTGGAGTATACCAAAAGGAGTACGTATGTGCCATGAAGCACAGTCTTCCCTTTCTCCTTTTCCCACTCCATGTGCTAGAAACGCAACATGCTTAGTTCTGGAAGGTCTGATGTGGATGGATGCACCACGTGCATTGACAACTCGCCTCCATCATTATCATCATTTGACATGCTTAAAAAACATGTTTTGGATGTTACAATCGAAGTTAAAAGAATTACAAAATTTATGAAATTGTAGCGACAAAAGCAAAATGTAAATAAAAAAGCAAAACGACATAGAAAAACAATGCACATGAAAAAAAATGGGCCAAGAAAATGCTTCAACAAACATTCATAAAACAATATAAAGGAATCCAATTGCTGACTTGGAAGATAATGGACAATGCAAATCGAAATCAGAAGTGTGAGCAACAACAATGAAGAAGAAAAAACAAAATAGAGATGTTCAAGCAACAATGACGAAGGAGAATGGTGAAAATGCAAATAAGTTACAGTAATGACGTAGAGGAAAGATGCAAATGAGGCTTGCAAAATAAGATAGCATCCTTTGAAACATTGTTACTCCGGGAAATGAGTTGATGTGCTTCGAAAGTTATGACACATCTCCAGGTACTTCGATTTCAATTATAACATGCAACTTTTTAGATTATTTTCCACCATATGCATATTTTGGTTGTTGATCTAAAACCTTAAACCTAATTGTTGTAACAAACGCTTTTGGGCAACCATGAAAAAGTAGTAATCATTAATAGACAAGGCGACCATTGACATTTTAATAAATTATCAAATATGTCGAACAACATGAAGGTTTCCATCAAAAACTATATTTGACAAATCAACGGCCAGGAAATGTTATCATCTTGCCCCTTGAGATATGGGCAGGAAACGACGGAATGACAACAATTAAATTGTTGTTTTATATTCCTGCCACAAATTCAAATGTTGACTTTATTTTCCAAGAATCATAAATCTAAGTGTATTAATCTTTTTAGGTTAGTTTCGAGAAGCACAAGTACCCCGAGGAGACAAGGGAGATGTCAAAAATCTTGGGGAACGCTAGCACACGCTTGCTATTTGGAGGGATCTACAAGCTCATGATGCACTGGCTTTCCTTCAGGGAACTTTAGGGCATTGGGCGGGGAGTGTCTCCCCCAGGGAATTGAGTGAACTTCCCAATAGGGAAAAGGCGCGTCCCCTAGGATGGTTCTCCTCGAGGAGGGGAAAGAACCTCTTGGCAGGGAGAAGGTGAGGTTTCTTGAGAAGATTGGTCTCCCCCAGGGAGTGAAAGGAGCTTCTTGGTGGGAGAAGGTTGGTTCCTCGGGAAGGGTGGTCTCCCCCGGGGAGTTGAGCGAACCTCTTAACGGGGACAAGGTGGTTTCCCTGAAAAGGGTAGTCTCCCCCGGGGAGACACTGCAGCCGAGGATGATGATGTGCGGCCGAGGATGATGATGTCCTCAGGGATTGCATGCAACACCGTGGGGACAGGAGAATGGGGTTCCTTGGACAATATAGGGTTGCCTTTCCCATGAGGGGAGGGGGATGGGGCCTGGGGAGTGGCTTGGTTCCGTGGGTTGGATGTGGTAGTCACGGG
>Ga0209611_10009933_pt1 | contig 14188 bp, 15 predicted proteins | sample S1TSphgellanicum_3_FD_187693 | JGI IMG/M metagenome (GOLD analysis project Ga0209611, IMG submission 187693) | Host-associated microbial communities from peat moss isolated from Minnesota, USA - S1T2_Fc - Sphagnum magellanicum MG (SPAdes) (version 2) | ecosystem: Host-associated > Plants > Peat... | reverse complement strand
ATTGATTCCTATAATTCTAAGCTTAAATATTATACTAGAATTCAATATTGTTCAATTTCAAGTGGTTACCCAACAATTGCTTCACCGTTAGGCAGGGGCTAATTTTGATTTAAAATTAAGTGCATAACTTTGTAAAAGTCCTTATGACCATTCTAAAGAATCACCATCCAATCTTGACACTAGCTAACTAAAGAAAAGTTTAAAACCTTCCTAAATCGATAGACCAATGGCTACCAATATTCAAAAAATATTAAAAAATTCAAAAAAAATCACTTAATAAAAAAATTTATAAATTTTGTTGAAATAAATTCAACTTCAAGTTTGGATGTATAGAATTGGGCAATTGTGTTGCAACAATTCAAATTCTAAGAAATAAGTGTGCTTAAGGGACCAAAGTAAAAGCTTAAAACCTTCCTAATTCGATACACCAATTGCTACCAATCCTCAAAATGTTCAAAAATTCAAAAATGTTTTTTCCCTTAATATTAAAAATTAAAAAAAAATTGTTGAAATAAATTCAAATTTGGATGTATAGGATTTGGCGATTGTGTTGCAACAATTCAAATTCTAAGAAACAAGTGTGCTTAAGCGACATGCAATTGCAAACCTTTACAATTCAACTTGCAAACCCTTTTTTTTTTAACCCTCTCTAAGATTTTGACAAAAGCATTGGTGCTTTCAATTTGAGAGCAACCTTAAACCTTTGAACCAAAGCATTGGTGGCCGAATGTTTGGGCTCAATTCAAAGGCAACACAAGTTGATTGGGAATATTTAGTGTGAGAGGTGGTGTGTGAAGTGTTTTGGTGGGTTCAATGCCATGACAATCTTGCAAATGCCTTTATTCACTTGTGACCTAAAAGAGACCCAACAAGGCACCCAACAACAACATACCTTTACAAGGTTCTCCTAAATCTTTATTTATTTAAAATTTTTTATTGATTTGTGGTGGGCCACAATGAACCGGCATAAACCAACACATCATCCATTGGATGCCCATTATTACTCAATTGTGGATGAACTTTAACTGAGTTAATATTTGGTGTCACCTTGGTAACCAATTCTATAAGAAAAGGTCTCATACATAAATAGGTAGGTAGGTGAAGAAAGAGGTAACTACTAGATAAGTAGATATGCCAATACATACCCACTAAGAGATGATGAATAGGTATGAGGACCATTAGTTGGTAGGTAGATATAAGTTGGGGCCCCCCATACATCCAACTCAACTCAACCCAGCTTAACTTAACTTAACTTAACTCGATGGGGGCACACCTTCCCAAAGGAGCCTAGTGAAGAAGGGCAGTGCAAAAATTGAGTATTCTTTACTAAAAAGGTGAAAGAATAGTTCGCTTTGCAATGGCCATGAAGCTTCTAGCACCCCTTTTCCCAAATCACAAACAACACCACAAAACAAAGGCTATTACCTAAGTAGGTACAATGAACGGGGCCATACATACATACACCAAACTCAACCCTTGCACCCCTTCCCAAAACAACAACTAGAACCCCATGGCCACACGGAAAAAGCTCTCAATTTATGGATTGTATTCTAATAGGTAGGCAAACCTTCAAATTTTAATGGAAGCTTCACCTCTCCCCAAACAACAACTAAGAACCCCATCCATGGCCTAGGGAAAAGTTCTCAACTTATGGATTGTATTCTAATAGGTAGACAAACCTTCACATTTTTTTTAATGGAAGCTTCACCTCTTCCCAAACAACAACTAAGAGCCCTATTGCCGGGGAAAAAGCCTTTCAAAAAGCAATTGCGAAACAAAAGCTCTCAATTTATGGATTGTATTCTAATAGTTAGATAAATCTTCAAAAATTTTAAATTGAAGCTTAATGGATTTTGGCCCCTAGGTAATATAGAGTAGGTCTATTTTTATAAGAGGATTTGTGAAAGATGATGATATTTTGGCTTGTGTTGAAACTTGAGATTAGTTATAATAGAGTTATGATAATTTGAAGGATTTTGGATTTTGGGTTTCTTTTAGAGAAGGTTTTTGAAGATTGTATTTTTGTCATGGTGAAAGATTTGAATTTTCATAATTCTTCTTTTGCCTGAAGATACTTTGTTAATGTAAATGGCAAAGGCCACACACCCCTTGTTTACATAACACCCAACTCAACCTTAGGCTAGCTAGCACCCCCTTCTCAAACAACAAACATCACCCATCTCCTTGCACTTGCTTTGTGCTACTGGTGATGGGTTTAGGCCCCAGGTTTCGTGTTTCCTCCTCTTAGGGCTCCCCCATTGTTTGTTCTGCATTCTCGAGTGTGGTCTTTTGTTTGGACTTTGATCCTTTCTTTTTTTGTTTTTCTCTTATTCCTTGGTCGGGTGTTTTTCCTTTATTTATTTATTTATTTATACAAATAACAATCAACAACACCTTTTTTATATATAGAAAAACTGGAAAAAAAAAAGAAAAAAAAAAGGTTAAGTAAGTAGTAAGTGAGAGAGTGCAGTAGGAGAGTGGCACCTGGCAATGGGAGTTTGCTGAGAGCTTGCACGTATGCACACTCTTGCTGCATCCTTCCCAAGTCCCATGCAAAACCATAAGAAACCCTAAAAGCACCCACAACACCCCTCCCCTCTCACACACACACACAAACACGCTTGGATCTGCTTCTCCATCGACTTTCAAGATCTGTTACCAAACCCATTCCTACAGATTCTTCGCTTGCAATCATCATACCTCAATCCCGGTACTACTAGGCTACTACTGTCTGTCTGTCTGTCTGCAGTTTTTTGGTTTTTCCTTCTTTCCTTCTTCTTCTTCTTCTTCTTCTTCTTCTTCTAATTTTGTCCATGAGATAACATTCGTAGCAGTTTGGACTTTTGCTGTTTTTTGTCCGGGGCTTGTAAGTGCCTCAGCGAGTGGGGGAGTGGTACTAGGATTGGAGAACATTTTGGTAGTTTCAGAGGATTGATGGGTGGGTAGTAGTTTTGAAGAAGATCGGTTGAGGAGGATTTGGGGTTTCTTTTTTGGGTTTTGGGTGGGGAGAGAAAAGGGGAAGAGGAGGGAGGTATTTAGAAGCTCCTCCTATGCAGTTGGGAGTTTGGTTTGGTTGCCGATGTTTGGCAAGAGGAACAGCCGTGTGCCAGGAGCGAGGGTGGTCACGAACTGGCTCCATACCTGAAGGTAGGTAACAATCAGCTAATTTTTTTATCTTTTTCTCTTACTGTCATGAGATGAGGGAGAAGGTTATCACCCGCCCTTCAGTCTTTAGGTTTTCGTCGGAACTGGCATAAAAGGGTTGATTGGGATTTTACCTTCCAAGATTTGTTGTGGTGGTTTTTCTCTGCAATCGCATATAGAAGATGGATGTTATCAGACATGGGTTGTTATGATTTTGCTTTTGTTTTGTTTGGGATAGAGTAAGTGGCCACAGTTTCCTTTTGCACCCATGGCACACCTTCCCGATTTCATGGAGTTTTTCCGTGTTTTGGGGTTGTGGGTATTCTTGCAGGATAACCCTTGCAGTTTTGGGTATTGGGATTAAGAACTGCAGATGTTTATCTGGTCATGGCCCTTTGGGCACCCAGCTAGCTTGAATTTTTCAGCTACTCTCTCTCTCTCTCTCTGTGTTTCTGCATGCTGTTTGACACTTGTGCTGCTGTCCAAATCTCCTATCTTTGCCCCCTTTCTGTGGAAAGGGGGGCAGACTGTGCAACCGATTGTGGAAAAACAACAGGCAGGGATCAGAGCTTTTGACCAGGTTTTCTTACAGGGTTTTTTCTGGCTCTGTTTTTAGACCCAACCTTGCGGCCTTCACATCAATGTGCAGAAAATGCAGGCTGAGGGATTTTGGAAATTCCCTTGAGATCAGCTGTTAGGGTGGTCGAATTACTGGACTTCCAAAACGGCTGCAGCTATGGCCAAATGGTGGAGATGGGGAGTGACTGCAACCTTCATTGTTTCGATTGCAGCAACAGCTGCCATGGCTGCAACGGGATCTGGTACTCTGGCTGCTGGATGCAATTGTGAAGAAGATTGGGGCTTGCAGGAGCTGATCACACGATGCCAACTAGCAAGTGATTTCTTGATAGCGCTAGCATATTTCTCCATCCCCCTTGAACTCGTTTACTTTGTCAGCTTCTCGCATGTCTTTCCGTTTCGATGGGTTATTATCCAGTTTGGAGCCTTCATCGTGTTGTGTGGCTTGACACATTTCATCTCAATATGGACATATGGGCCTCGTGACAAGGACCTTGGGCCTCAAGAGAGAGACGTGTCATTCCTCATCATATTGGCTCAAACCATTCTTAAGATTGCAACAGCATTGGTCTCATGTGCCACTGCAATCACATTGGTTCATATCATACCAGAGCTTCTCCATGTCAAGGTCACTATCAACTATCAACCTCTGAGTGTAGACTAGAGAAGATGTCACCTAGGTGCAGAAAACTTGCTCTGTGTGTCTACCAAGTCACTATGAGCTACGTTCCATGCTTCATTGTTTTTTCATATGATTGTATGACTCCTGTTCCACCTTCACTTGCTGGTTCTGCTCAACACACAAATAAGGCAATGGGTAAGATGTGAGTCTGAAGTTTCAGCAGCTAACATCAACTCATTTTGTGATCCTGGAATTGTACTAGTTATAACTGATCTAACAGGTCAAACTCATGTAGACCATGTGCAACAACTCTTTTTAGTTTTGAGTTTGGTGAGAAGTCTTCTTTGGCAACATTGTTGGATTCTAGTTACCATACAAGGAGTTCACAGACAGTGATGCTTGAATTTTGAAAATGAAGGTACGTGAGCTTTTCCTGAAGCACAAAGCAGCAGAGCTAGACAGAGAAATGGGTATCATAAAAACACAGGAAGAGGCAGGCCGGCATGTACGGATGCTGACGCATGAAATACGGAGCACTCTGGACCGCCACACCATTCTGAACACAACTCTTGTGGAACTGGTCAAAACTTTGAACCTGGAGAACTGCACTATATGGATGCCTAATGCAGAAGGGAATGCCCTTGAGCTCACTCATGAGCTTGAGAGACGTCTCGTCCAGGTCTTCCCTCGTCTTCTCTTCATCTATATAGTAAGAGTTTTTCTGTACTTTGGTGAGAGAATTTGTTTCCTTATCTTGGAGACTATGGAGGCCTTGGAGTTTGACCACTCCTAATGAGATCAAAACTCTCTGTTGTCTGGGAAGAAATGCATTTATGACCTTGGAAATCAGCTATCCATTTAGACAATCTGACAATGTTAGCCGGGTCTGAATGTCTTTGGGCTCCAACTTTTCTTGCTCCTACCTGTATTTTTTGGTGTCTATTCCTGGTTGTGATTGCTCTCTTGTTATGTGAGTGCTGACATGTACTTGTGGGTACCTGTGACAAACATCTTTTTTACCAGGTGCCAGTCACTGTATCTGCAGCAGATCCAACAGTGCAGAAAATAGTGAGGACCAGTCAGGCAGTAGTTATTGCTCCCATTTGTGAACTGGGGAAAGCCAGCAATCACAGGCACCTTGCAGGTGCCATGGCAGCAGTGCGCCTGCCTCTACTTCATGTTTCCAATTTCAAGGGAGGGACTCCAGAGGTGGTAAGCGCATCTTATGCCATTTTGGTGTTGGTGCTGCCGGGTGAAAGTCAACGGACTTGGAGGCCACATGAGATAGAGATGGTTGAAGTAGTGGCTGATCAGGTAGCTAATGCTCAAATCCATTAGTAGGCTGATGGGCACTTTCATGATTTTTGGATTGTTGAATTTCTAGTGTCTTGCCTCATCACATCAAGTGCAACTTTCAGTTTAGTTAGTCTGCTTTTGTTGATGGCAGCATTTATCGCCAGTTTACCTTCCTTATTGTCAGCAACCTCATGTGCATAACTAACAATGTCTTGGAGTTAATGTCCTCCATATGCAGTTCTGATGAACGTGGGCTGGAGTCAGGTTGCAGTAGCTCTATCACATGCAGCCGTGTTGGAGGATTCGCAACGTACTAGGGACAAACTAGTGGAACAGAACAAGGCACTGCAACAGGCAAGGCAGGAGGCAGAAACTGCAATTAGGGCCCGCAACGATTTCCTGGCAGTGATGAATCATGAGATGCGAACACCAATGCACGCAATTATTGCTCTTTCCTCTCTCCTTCATGAAGGAAACCTCTCATCAGAGCAGCGGGGTATGGTGGACACTGTGGTGAAAAGCAGCAGCCTTCTCTCCACCCTCATCAATGATGTTCTTGACTTTTCACGCCTAGAAGATGGGAGCCTCCATTTGGAAATGCAGCCATTTGAGCTTCCAACGGTGCTCAGAGAGGCAGGGAACCTTGCTAAACCAATGGCAAAAGGGAAGGGCCTTGATTTCTTATTTGATGTTGCAGCTGATGTGCCTACATTTGTCATAGGTGATGAAAAGCGCCTCCTGCAGACCATGTTGAATGTGATTGGCAATGCAGTCAAATTCACCAAGACAGGTTCTGTTTCAGTGGTTGTCTCATTGGAGCGGCTTGATGGATTTGTGAGGCGTGACCCCAGAAATCCTGGGTGGTGTCCAGTTCCATGTGATGGTTTTGTTTATATACGCATTGTTGTAAAGGACACAGGCTTGGGAGTCAGGGAGAATGACATCCCCCGACTCTTCCAAAAGTTTGTCCAAGCTGACAGCACGACTACTCGTCGCTATGGTGGCACAGGATTAGGTCTGGCACTTTGCAAGAAGTTTGTCCAGGTGGGTCATTCTCATGCTCTTGTGCTTTGGTTATTGGCAGGTTGGTAGGGTTGACATATGGAAAGAGGCATGAAAGCTTGTGACCCACTGCTTGAATTCACTCCTGGAAATGGACCTAAATCTTGAACCATTGAGTTACTGTTGGCTACATGTGAAGCTTTTTAATGCAATCTAGTTTGCAATCCAATGATGAAATAACGAGGCATAGATGGACATAAGGTTATGCCTGCACTTCTATGAGGCATATGTACTCTGGCATTATGATGTTCTTTGATGCAACCAGGACCATGAGCTATCCTTGACAAGGTCAGGTAGTTTGGGCTTGTAGTAATAAATGAGTGAATGGAGCAAAACCTGGCTGAGATGTTTTTTGGGTGCCCTGTTGCAGCTGATGAATGGCCACATTTGGATCGAGAGTGAGGGACTAGGCAAAGGTTCAGTGGTGACCTTCATTGTGAGACTCCAGATGCTGTCTTCTTCAACAAGTGAGATAGAAAGGCCTATATGGGAGGAAAACCTGAACAAGGCTACTTTGCAAGGCCTTAAAGTTCTAGTGACAGATGACAACAGTGTGAACCGTATTGTAACTCGAAGGCTACTGGACAGGCTAGGTTGCAACACGACTGTAGTGGAATCTGGACACCAATGTCTTGCTGCACTCTCCCAACCCGGCAGTGGCTTTAAGGTTCTCCTGCTTGATTTGTGCATGCCAGAGATGGATGGGTTTGAAGTTGCAATGCAGATAAAGCAGAAAGTTCGTCCAGAGGATCGCCCCCTTGTTGTTGCATTGACAGCCAATACTGATAAGGGAACCTGTGATCGCTGCTATCAGATTGGAATGGATGGAGTTGTGTTGAAACCCATTTCACTTGCAGAAATGAGCAACACACTCTGCAATCTTCTACAGAATCTTAAGAGCAGTTCTTATGGCCCCCATAATGGGAGCGTTCGATAGCGATTCCTTTTTTCTGTCTTGGTCCACTAAAGCATGTATTTTACTTGCTTTGTAGCATACGTAAAAATCTGAACAAAATTAAGGGAGGTTTTGCCTAGTTATTTTCTTCTTTCACCATGGTTGGAATTGTTGTACATCTTGATGGCTGTATCATTCACTTGCTTGTATTTCTTTTACAGCAAAGATGTACAGCTGAGGATGTTGCTCTTTGGCCCCACTTTTTAGATTTCATATGCAACATTTTGATAGAGCCACAACCAAAAACTTGTATGAGAGATGATTCAAAAGTGGTGATCTTGTCTTTTACTGAAGCTTTTTGCAACACCACCTTGCTCATTGGGACCAAGAGCCTTTGCCAAATGTCTGCATATCCTGCGAATGTCAGGCACATACAAATGACTCCATCACAATGTTGTCTTGAGCTATTTCTATGAGTCTTAACTGCTAGCCAATCTCATGACCAAGTAGTGATGAGTCACCACAGGAGTTACAAAAGAAACTCAGGATGCAGATGTTTATATACTGGATCACTGTATGATGTATTACCATCATTACCTCTGGAGCTGATGAATTTGTTAGGGTGTGAAGTGATGGCAGCTCTGGGCTGCTATTCATTATGAAGGTTATGGTCTGACACATTGTTGCATGCAACTCTCTTCAAGTTTGTGATTGTATTTTTCGGCAGTGGTGTTGTGTGGAGTTTTCTCTGCAATCTGCAAAGTGTTTCAGAGTTTTCTTTGCAATCTTTAGTGTTGTTACTGCAGTCGGCAAAGTGTTGTTGCAGAGTTGTTGCAGCAATGTGCAAAGTGTTGTGTAGTTGTCACTGCAATATGCAAAGTGTTTTTGTGTAGTTGTTGCTACAATCTCCAAAGCGTTGGTTGTTGTGGGTTGCTGATGCAATCTGTGAAGTGTTGTGGAGTTTTCTCCAGTCTCAGACATGAATCTCTTTGAAGATTTTAGTAGCAAACAAACAGTTGGATTATATGGTTGTTTTCTCATGCCATGGCTGTCTTCATACAGATTCTTCAGTAAAGTAGCATGGCAAGTACAAGCTGTTTGAGATGAAGAACATAAGCACTGAATCATGATTGGTTAGAAGTAGGAAAGGGAGAGAGGAGGGAAGAGAGCAACACGGACATTGTGCCAAAAGGACACTGGAATTGTCACCTGGTTCAGATTGAGTCTCAACCTTTGTTCTTTCAACGCATCTTTTTGGAACCTCTAAAGTGCTTTCACAAGAACCGGGGTGTTGCACTGCAAGATGGTGTCAGATTTGAATGTTGCAGATTGATTGAGTGCCAAAGATCAGTTGCTTGAATGGCATGCAATTGAAGGAAAGAAAGCTGTGTTTGCTCAACAATTGATTAGGATGTAAGAAGAATGAGGAGGTCTACAACTTTCCTCTGGGTCAAGAATCTGACAGAGAGGATAGGAGCAGAGTGATGTTGGTGACATGCGAGAGCTGGCAACACAAACGATCTGCGGCATGCTCTAACCTCTGAGGTTCCTTTTCCCCTTGGCTGGTGGTGGTCTTTGTGTATTCAGTGCATGCAATTACACTGGGGCTGGGGAACAAGAGCAAACCCAATCGACATGCAACTGTTCCAGGACCAAATGTTGAGTATCTTGTGATCATCTTCCAGATGCTTTTTACATGGCTTTGTTTGGGTAGATGGAATGTATATATGTGATTGAGTATGATGATGAGGTGGAATGGACCAAAGAGCAAGTGGACATGATTCAACAACACCTTGTAACAAGGCAAATTTCCTCATGATGCTCAAGTGAACCACTAATGAGGTAAATACGAGCAAACATTTTCCTCCCTCAATTTCCTCATTCTTCTTACATCCTAATCAACACTATATCCTCCTAATCAAAGAAGTAAAAAGGTTCAGGCTTATCCTTCGTTGGGTGTGAATTTTCTGTTTGGGATCATATGGACAGTTGGTATACACTACCTAGTGTGTCTAATTAAGGGACAATTTGGTTTGAGATAAACACCCATCCGGAGTTTATATAGCCAAGGGTAGTCTAGCTCTCTCATAAGAAAAAACTCTATTCATTGTAATAGAACCCAAAAACCCTGATGTCCAGTTTTGTTATGCAAAAGAGATCATGACTTCAGGACTAATTCTACTACCATTTCTTCCTTAAGTCTATGTGATTATTGTTCAACTACCAACATGAGAGCTGATATTTATGCTAACAAAATCAATTCCTAGAACAAAACATTTCCTTACACATCAAAATCTCTCTCCATGTAAACAGCTCAATCATGACTCAGTTCGAAATGTTGGTATTTATTAATGAGTCATGCTAAATATTCTTGTGTAACTTAATTATGGCTAGAATTTAGCATTTTATTTATACATGATTTTATCAAATCAACCAAACATCCCTTGATTTTTTTCCTTCAAAATATTTCAAGTTCAACTAAGCTGTCTTAGATTTTCTCAATCCAACTAACCATCCTTGTGTTCTCTCCCTTTTAACTTTCTCTATTGATTTAGTTCATGATTAGTCTTTGGTCATGTATATGTACATATACACATGCACATGCACACACACACACACAGACAAAGTGTCTCAAAATTGGAAACTCTAGATGTTTAAAGACTGATTTGTCTGTTTAAATTATAGGATGAATTGCACTTTTCCAGGGCATGGATACAATTTCTACACCCCGTGAAGAGAAAAATGTTCCTACATTTCCCTACAGATACTTCAAAATGCCAAAGGTTTGATGCAGCTTACCAGGATGCTGATATATATTAAATGTTGTTGAAACAATCATGTACATGAAGATCTTGTGAGAATCAGCACTCCAGATCTCTGATTCAATAAAGAGTTGTTGTCCAATTATAATTTTGGAAAATTTGCAGAGTGACGATCCGATAATATAGATCTCTTTCCATGATTTCCGCCATGGTCTTGAACAAGCCTGCCTTCTGAGGGCAAGAGTCAACTAGACAAAAAAGTCAATTGTGAGTGTTGCAGCTGGAATAATTACTGTCAGAATTAGATATGTACATTTAACCAACATGGGAAAATCACATCTCCAGAATTATACAAACTGTTTGCAAGCTTTGCAGTCCACAGCTAATAATGTGAAAAGCAGTGATGGAAATTTAACCAGCCTCACATGTGTACTTCACTTCTCATAGTCTGTCTGTACACCAAAGTCTGTCTCACAACTTTAGCAGAGAAACATTTGACATCCACAAAACAGTCTTTTTCTGAACAGTATGCTTCACAAATTTTGTACCTTGAACTGGACCCTTAAATGCAGCATTGACACAACGACCCAAGTCTAATCCCATGAGTTTATATTATGTGTTAGTATGTACTACATCGGGAAAAAAGAGAAAAACCATCAATGTTGTGACCATCCATCAACTAGATCCATGTTGAAGCTGAAATTTAGAAGATGCCCAACAAGGAAAAGAAGTTTGAAGATCAAAAAAGTTGCAAATTTGCTTGAATCCCTGCAAATGATTTAGCTAGTTGCAACTTCCAAGACACATTAAAAAACTCCACAACCTGTAAACTTCTGATTGGAGCAGATGGTATGTTGCCTTGTTTACACACCTGCTGCAGCTGCAGGTGTTCCATGCTGGTGCTTCTCACCAAATTCTGAACCAGTGCCTGTGCCCGTGCCACCCCTGCTGGTGGGAGGTCCATACCTGTCAAATAGGAGGCCAGCATGCAGTGACAGCAAGTAAAGGAGCTGGGTGAACGCCAATATGATTGTGAAAGCCTCCAGCACTCTCTGAACCATCCAAAAATACCCAGGAATCACCAACCCATAAGCTTGAATCAGCCCCCAATCAGCTGCACATCCTTTGTACTGACAGTTCACTGCAACCTCATGGGTTTAGGGTTTTGGCAGTTTTATCATCATTGTCAAATCTGCTACAGCCAGAGTTCACTACAAAACCACTCATCTAAAGATTGCCTGACATCGAGTTTCCATGCAGGATATGGCCCAATTTCTCAAAAACTTATTCAGTGGTTTCTGAGCAATGTAGGTCACTCTGATGTTACTTCCAATTCTAAAGAGTCACTCAGGTTCATATTAGCGTCACCCATAATTTTACAAGGGCAAAAGTATCTTTCGGTGATATCACTAAGAATGTCACACCTTCATGTTATTGAACCGAGATCAAACTTTAGAGTGGTGACAAGCCATGTACAACTAAGAAGACTCAATGCATGTCCAGCAATAAGGGCACTGTAGAAACAGGTTTCATCAAGATATATAATAAACCTACCAGTTTTATTGAGCGATGATGATCAATGTGAATTTCCTTGCAAGCCAATCTGCATAAACAAGCAGGAGAAAATCAAATCAAATCACATCACAATCCTTTGGTATATACAAACTGCATTCCAATTTGAACATAAGAAGTGTAACCTGCAGCAGCTTCTTGCAGATCCACTGCTGGGTTGGACAACTTAGAACATCGTTGATGAGGAGACACGATTCTCTAGTGCATCTTCTTCTCTCTTGTAGAAGGATTCGAGAACAATAGTTACAATGATTTCACATAATCGTGATAGAGACTCATGACAACTGGTGCTGCAACACTAGATTTTAGGTACTACCCGAGAGCAAGGAGAGTGAGCAGCCATGCAATCAAGGCTGCAGTGCCTGCGCCTGCCAAGCTCTCGCTGCGCCACACACGGAGATGATGGATTCCCGCAAAACAGGATGCCAGCCCCACCATGCACGCCACCAGCACCAAAGGCAAGTAAAAATTGGTCGCTCTATTACCTGCAATAACACATGAATGCAGCAGCAGCTCAGCGTTTCAAATCATGCTCTAATCAAGAGCTGCACAAGCTTTGAACCCTTGTTTGTTCTTCCCACAAACGTACATAACAAGATCATGGCCCTGACAACATTGCTGGTGTTACTGCATCATCAACATGCTCAAGATCTAAGTTCTCTGGTTTCCCGCCAACAACAACAACAACATGATCTCTCTCTCTCTCTCTCTCTCTCTCTCTCGTTTCTTCTTGGTTTCAAGATCGCTATATCTGCTAAGAAAATTTCTGTAAAGCAGATATAACTTGAATTCTGTTGAGGATGCGGGATCTGCATGTGCGGTGTATCCTACCAACATAGTAGCTGCTGCCGACGGAATGGTCGATGTTGTGGTTGAGGGCCCAGCCAGCCAGACAAGCAGCGATGAGGTACAGACAGAAGTTGAGTACCAGCAGAGGCAAGGTGAGGCTCCTTCCGATTCCCAGTGCCATGTTCAATCTTTGCAGGTCGCGCTACAACTTCTTCGACTCAGTCTTGGATCTTGTTCTTGATCCGGACTGTTTCTTGAAGCTCAGAGCTCGATGTCTAGACTGGCCGGTTCAAATATCACTGTAAATGATTATATGTCCAGCCGCATGCGCCAGGCTTGATGCTGCAAGAACAAAATCACAAGGTTCCGCGCAATGTGACAACATGCAAGTACGTGGGATAATTGCCAGGGATCATTCTTTGTGTCCTCGACAAAGAAAGATTCGACATCCAAAAGTCTATCGCCGAGCTTTGCAAATGTTTCAGGACTTCAAGACACCAGATCTTCTTGTTCAAGAACTCCAAGAAAACATTGTCCAAAGCTGATCTTTAATGTAGCAAAAGAAAGAGAAAGAAATTGTAAGCTGTTCTTAACATTCTATGCAAGCAGCAACGGCACTTCTCATAACATATCTAGTTCTAGCAAAACCAGCAAGGTGCATGCAAGTAGGTCATTACCTAGCTACTTGTGAAACAACTTCCAAATTCTCTATTGCAGACATGCAGCAAAGGTAACACAACGTTCATGTGGCTGCTTGCACGGCCCTGTCAGAGTCTGAAAGAAGACTCGAATCAACAAATTAGTGTAATTGAAATGTTCTCCCCTCCTCCACCCCCAGGCGTGAACAAAGTTAGTTTCCACTACTGATGATGGCACATGCACACAGCATCAGATCATCAGTCAGTCTGCGAAACAAACAAGAGATGTCGCTTTAGAATAATTCTGCAACAAAAAAACACCGGTCGGGTGATCGGCTTTAGATATGATTATGCCTATGTGCCAGGCGTGAATATTGATCTTTCAAAGCTCTAGACATCCACTAGTTTAGTACCAGAGATCATATTTTTTAAGATGGATGTTTTGTCTCTACTGCAAGCTGGATTCAACGGAGCAAAGCGGGATCAAGAAAACCATAGACACAGCAAGCGAAAAAAAAAACACAAAGTTCAAAAGGACAAAAGCAAGCAAGAACAAGGAGTGTTGCAGGACTTTTGTACAGTGCACTTGTATATAACTGCTGGTGTTGTTGCAGTGGCCAGCTGCAGATCCTTCTCCTCCAACTCTCCTCCTCCTCCTAGTCCTAGTTCTCCTTCTCCTCCTGCTGCAGTGGCAACAAACAAAGAGTCACGTGAAGAAAAACGCAGCCTGTGGAGACATGCACGGGAACTGGGGGGCATGCAGCAATGCAAACAGAGAGTGCCAAAGTTGTTTCTATTTTTTCTTCCTTTGCAATTCTCTTCTTTTGTT
>Ga0209611_10009932_pt1 | contig 14188 bp, 7 predicted proteins | sample S1TSphgellanicum_3_FD_187693 | JGI IMG/M metagenome (GOLD analysis project Ga0209611, IMG submission 187693) | Host-associated microbial communities from peat moss isolated from Minnesota, USA - S1T2_Fc - Sphagnum magellanicum MG (SPAdes) (version 2) | ecosystem: Host-associated > Plants > Peat... | reverse complement strand
AATTTCAAAAAAAAAAAAAAAGCCCAATCCAACTCTTTCAGTTGTTGAGAAAGAGACAGGATGAGTGTACCTAAGTCCAAAAACCCCAAAATAAAAAATAAAAATAAAAATAAAATTTATAACACTAATATATATTATTCTCCGTCGTGCCGCATCTGTATTCCACTCTTTCTCCGCCCTGTCAGAGTAAACAGACCATGATGGGATGGGTGGATGATCAAACGGATGGACAGATGGATGACAAGACAGATGGATGAAATGGTGCTTCATGACGTCCTTTACTATATGTAATAATGTCTGGAAGGATTTTGGTTTCTTTTTAGAGGGTTTTTTTTTTAAAGATTATTTCTTTGCATGCTGAAATATTTGAGTTTCCATAATTCTTCTTTTGCCTTAAGATACTTTTTCATGTAAAATGGCAAGGCCAGAGTGTGACACACCCCTTGTTTTATGAGTAAATAGAAGCTAGCAGCCCTTTTTTCCCCTATGGCTAGCTTTTTTTTCTCTTGGCTAGCACCTTACTCATGAATGCCTGTTGCCTTTCTTTCTGTGGATATCAGAGTCCAGAGTCCAGACAAGTGTTGGGTGGTTCTTGTCTCTTTAGAAGAAGAACCTCCTCCTTACAACCATGCAGATTCAAGAGCCTCAAATCACCCACTCATGTAAACTGCAAACTATAAAATGTCCAAACTTGATTGCAATGATTCACTACAACAAACTAACATCAAGAAGTTTGAAAATGATGATTAGGTGTTATTCAAAAATGGTGTACACCAGGTTTTTTTTGTTTTTTTTTTTTTTCAATTTTTTGATATCAAAAAGTTGGCAAAATTTTCCAAGACATTAGCAAAATTCAGTCAATTTTACAGTAGACAAACACATCTTTCCACACTTTCTCAATTTCTATGTCAGAAAAATGACATAAGTTGTCCAAAAAAAAATCACTGGTGTACACCAGGAATTTTTTTTTCCAATTTTGCAATGTAGCCAAAGTAACAATCATCCACAAAAAAATTTAGCCAAATTTAGTTACAGACCAAGTATCAAAGTAAAAAAGTTTAAGAACCCTTCATTTATTTTTGCTACACTAGAACCCCATAGAGAAATCAGGCGACGTTTCAAAAAAAAATCAAAATCTGGTGACTAGAAAACCCAAAGAAAAACCAACTTTTTTAGCCAACTGACTAAATTTAGCCAGAAAGAAACATTACTGTACACCTGCTGAATTCTATTGCATTAAAACACTACAACAACTAAGGATGAACTCAGAGGGAATGTGAGAAGGCAGGGGTCTTAAGCCAAATTCTGCTCAGGGACAGAATAAGGGCAAACTTTAGACTAAGGTCCAGGGACAAATGAATTCAAGCAATCTTGTTCGTCAAAAACTTTATATTGGTCCCAAGGCCTTTAGACAAGGGTCCAAGACCCAAAAGTGGCAAATTGAGGCTAAACTTACATGTCATCTGTTTTGGCGGGAAAATCAATTGGTTCGGACCAAAAAACAGTGCTAAAAGGAGAGCTCCTGATCCACAGAACCAAGAATCAGGGCTAGGGACCAAGGTATAGTCCAACTCAAGGATTCAATTTGCTAGATTCGGTCCAAATTTGTTCCTCGAAAATTGGACCCTGGACCCTCGTCTAAAGTGGGCCAAAGAATGCAATAGTTTTTCCACCACAGACCAATAACAGAATTAACCAAACTATTTTCAAAAACAAAAAAATTGTTACAATTATTTTTTTCTGTAGTAGAAATTGATTCAAGTCATTAAAGAGCAACATCTAATTATTTACATGTTATATAGACATTTTTATTATAGTCAATAAAGAGCAACACCTAAAAAAACAACTTGGGCTTGGTGCAATATTGCACCATAAAGACTATCTGTCCCCTCTGGCAGTTGCAGAGAGGTAGTGCAAGATAAGTAAGCCTAGACTTAAATGGATGACAATTCTGATACCTCATTGATGCGCTGCTACAACAACTACTACTACAACAACTACTACTACTAGGCAGTAACGCAATGAAACTAGTGTTACTAAAGTCACATTCAGTAGTAGTCATATTTGAAAGCCTTCACTTTCATATTTTGGGATGGATTGTACTTTGGTGCATGCCATATATAATTTGTTACAAGGATTGAATGGAACAAATAAAACAAGGGGAGTGTCACACTGTGGCCTTGCCATTTACATGAAAAAGGATCTTAGGCAAATGAAGAATTATGGTAACTCAAATATTTCACCATGCTCTGCTGTTGTGTGCCCCCAAAAAAAAAATAAAAATTAATTAATTAATTCCCCATGCAAAAGTATAATCTTCTAAAAATCCTCTAAAAGAAACCAAAATCCTTCAAGCTATTATAACTCAATGACTACTCTCAAGTTTCAACACAAGCCTAAATATCATCTTCCAAAAATCCTCATATCAAAATAGAGCTATTACCTAGGGGCCAAGTCTTCATACCTATCTCAAAACCTATAGGTAGGATGTTCTTAGGAAGGGCTATTAGTCCAGGCCAAAAATAGTGTTAGCCAGTTTTATGATTTGAATTTCCATGCAACACATGAGAAGTCACTTGATGGAGTGAAGGGGGCCTCCCTTTTTTTTTTCTTGTGGGCGGGCACTCCCTTTCCAATTCAGAACAATTTTCAGGCCTCGTCAAGAGGGCGGGGGGGAAAAAAAAACTTGAAGCATGGGGGGTAATAGAAGTGCCTTCTTTTCTTGTTTAACTTCAATTCATTGTTGTGACCAATGTTGGTCTAGTATCAACTTTTGAACATACCACGCCAACCCTAGTATTGGGTTGAAGATTGATTTTTGACTCATATGGGGGCAGGTTTATACCAGTGTTGGGCAGTTTTTGAAATGTGACCCAATTCTCAACTAGTTTCTCATATGAGAACCGTCGAATACCAAAATGAGTGATAACCTGAGGTGAGAACCAAACCCTTTGGTTATCACCCATGTGAGAACCAATCCTGAAAACTAACCTCTCCTTTCTCTTTTTTTTTTCAAACCAGATGAGTTCTTTCATAGAGCCCAAATCCCCCTTCCAAAGGCAGGATGCAAGTTTAGGGTTTAAAGCTTTAGAGTGGCAGCTATAGATTAGGGAGGTAGGCAAGTAGGATTACGGCATCTTTAAATTTAGGTTAGAGGTCTTCAATTATGCCTCTTGGGAGACAAGGGGAGACATAAAATGCCATGAGGCTCTTTTTTTTCCTCATCATGGTGCTTGTTTTGAGTTTGAGGTTTTGTGTCTTGTTTGAAGTTGCACATTTGTGATTAGTGAAACCATTTGTGAAAGCTTGACGGTTTATTATAGGTTGAGCTTGAGCATCTATTGTTGTTTTCTATTGTTTTTTTTTACCATTGTGTGATGTTGTTTTTCTTCACCAATGGGTGTTGCTATTGCTCTTCACCATCATGTGCCATTGTTACTCTTCAACATCACCAAATATCTCCACTTCCATTCTCTTATTGGTGTTGATGTTGTTTGCCATTAAAGGTTATTTCTACTTTTGTTTGTTGTCATGCAAGTTATTTCCCTCCCCTCATCTCTTATTTTGTGTAGGTTTTCTAGCTAGAATGCATGGAGCATGCTTAACCTTGACCTAACTACCAATGAGCAAATTTTTTTTATAAAATTTCATTAGTCTTCATTTTGTAAAGCTTCTTTTGTTTTTTTTATGTATTTTACTTTTGGAAAGTTTTTCAAAAACATGTTTTTTTTTTCTTTTTCCTTCAAAAAAAACTTTTTTGTCCTTTTTTTCCCCCCCTTTTTTTCAGCCTTTTGGAGACTCCAATTTTTCTTCCTTTTGTTTTTTTACTTTTTTTTGGATGGATCAACTTGTAGGGTGGATAAACAAGTTCTAATTCTTTTTTCCATTTTTTTTCAAAATTTGTATTTTGGATGAGGTTTTGGTATAATAACATACAAAAAATATTAATTTTGAAAATTTTCACAATGGCAAGGGTAGAGAAATGCAAGTATTTTGTTTTATAAATGTTTAAAGTTTGATAAAGCAACTTATTTGTAAATGCTTGCAATATTTTAATAGAACATAAAGATATTTGATTTTTCTTTATATTCATTGGGTGGCAAATTTTTTTGAAAATTGAGTATGGATTGTTCGTTTGAAAATGAAAAATGCATGTGATGTTTCAAGAACAAACTAGAAATTCAAAATGAAATCAAAAAAATTCAAAAAGAAATTCAAGTCATCAAACAAAAGAAAGTAAAAATCTAGGTAATGACGTAAAAAGAATGAAAGGGAATCTACAAAGTTTGCATGTGCAAAAAGAAAATTGAAAACCACAAAATAGAACTTTTTGTGTTAGGGCATTTTACAATGTCATGATAACAAATACATTGATCCTAAATCTCTTAAAGTAATGTGTTGTTTTCTTTGTTGCATCAATCCAATTCTAATTTTGAATCCAAAAAACACAAGTAAGAAAAGGCTTAATTTGATACAATATTACAAATGGAGTGATTGCATTAAAAAAACATGTGTTTTTTTACCATTCTTTCTTGCCAAAAAGTGTAAACAATCCATTGAAAGGAGAAGAGAAAAGGTAACCAATAAAGAAGTTTTATATAGTTGACAATTTTATAACAAATTTTTATAATGTAAAAGAACCTTTTAATGAAGATGATGTGTAGGAAAAAAATTGTACAATTTGGGGCTTTTAATTCTCAAAAGTGATTTGCCTTTGCATTTTGTGAAAATTTTTAAATTAAAATGTTTTAGTATTAATTTGTGTCTAAAAGTTTTTTTTCCTTTTAGAGAAAAAATTTCACATAAATTTTGTTTAAGTTAGTCAAAAAAATAAAGAATTACATGTATTACTAGCCTTGTTAGGATCTAATTCTACAATTGCAAGTTATAACCTTTCAATGTCAAAAGGTTCACATGACATCTTTCCATTAGTTATCAATTTTCTTGAGGTCGACTACTAACCAAAGCATATTACCCTTGGACTTTTTGAGGCCATAAATACCAATGCACAGAATTTGGCTAAAAAAATTGATTGGATTGTTGGACAAATATGATTCAAGAAAAAAAATTGAAATGTGAAGAATGATGTGTCTAACCTAAAGACTATGATTACAACAACAAAATCAATTGTAAACTATGAAATATTGTGTTTGTGGGAAAATTCGCAAGGGACTTGTTTTAGGAATGCATTTTTAAAAACATGTCAATATGCTACAATGGATGAAAAAGTTTATAAAGGTTTGAAATATGTATTTATCAAGATTGCACAAAGGGATATGCAAAAGTGTTTCACTTGGCCCAAAAAATCAAGAAATGGAACACAAGAATGGAATTAGGCATGTGCAAATTCAGGTCTACCCCCAAGGAAACTAAATACCCTAGTGATGACAAAATATAATTTAAAAAAAAATTGTATGTGGATTTCCTTTTGAAGTTCTTACTATTTAGTATATTTTTTCCTTTGCAGATTTGCTAGTATAGTCTTTTTTCAGGAAGCTTTGTAGCTCAAAAAAGTTATCGTATTTTGTGAAATGTAAATATTGTGAGGATGATTTCAAAGGTGCCACCTCCTTTGACATGACACATAATTCCCTAGATTATTATTGATTGCCTAGGCCTTGCTATGTATGCTTATGTTCTAAACCAATCTAGGGGTCATCGGTTGTTAAATGATACACTTAATTCTACCATATCCATGAGTTTGAAATTTAAAGATAAAATTGAAATTGTAACTTTTTATAATAACCTAATGGATGAAGATGGAAATGTTGTTTTTGAATTAGCATGTTTGATTTCAACATCGAAAAAGAAATTGTTGATGTTTTGGATTCTTTTCTTTCTTTTTTAAAAAAATATTAAATTTATAAACTCATATTATGTTATCCTTGTGTTGGACCCTAGATTTAAGAGTTTTCTTCTATTGTCCTCATTTATTGGCCATGAACAAGGGAGCACCATTGTTGAAGAATATGATACAAAGTTGTTATATTTCATGCTTTTGAAATGTCATCATCATTCACACCCCTTGGCTAAATTTGAAAGTGGTATTATTGACAAAGGAGTTTATGTAGACTACAACTTGGATATCATTAAGACAACAACTAGCACATGCAAAGTCAACAACAAAAAATGTGAATAACCAACTTATAATTTGTAAGCAGTGTCAAGTTTATTTGTCAAAAACGTCTAATGTCATTTTCAATGGTGGGAAAACATGAAGTTATGTCTTTTACTATTGGATTCCCTACTTGTCAAATATTGGGGATTGTTAGATCACAAATTGAGATTAAAATGATTTTTCTCTTTAGTTAGAATATTTACTAATATGAAGAGATGTCACTTGCCACCAAATCATTTTTAAAAATTGATTTTGAATTCAAATTGTGAGAATATGAATTAATAAAATGCAAATTTGATATCCAAGTTGTGAGAACCAATTATGAAAATTGTTTGTTATTGCATTTGTGAAATTTGCTATGTTTGTGAACTGCTTGAGTATGAGAAAACAAATTAAAAATTCTCGGTTATTTAATAATTGGCCGATTTTCACTAGCTCAAAAAATAATTTAAAACCTCTTTGTTTTCATAAATTTGTATAATAACCAAAACCAATTGCTTCTTATAAAAATGATAATCACCAAGCAACATTAATTTATACTTGGTATTAAAATTGATGGAAAATTGGTATCTATGGTACGCAAGTTAGGGTTACCTCAAGTACCTACTAGACTAATATTCAAACGTAATGGTATCACCCTAATTCATAGAAGATTAATAAGGTATTCATTATCAGTGTTGCTACTAGTGTTGGAATGTATCATTTTTTTAATGATAACTATTAGATTTGGTTTTCACAAAGGCTTTGAAGAATTTGATTTAAAAAAAAATAAAAATCTTTGAATACCAAGGCAAGGTGTGAATGTATATATATATATATATACTAGATAGATTTGAGAAGTGCCAATTTTCATAAAATTTGAAAATAACTAATTATCTAAAGCAATTTTCACAAGTTCGTCATGAAAGTTTTTTTTTTAATCATAAAAATCATTATCAAAATATTTTAGACTTGTTTGGGGTCTAATTCCTATAATCTTGATTAATTATTGTTTTTTTACTTCTTAATTTTTATTCCAATTGTTGGACTGGCCCATCTATTATTTCAATGCCTTGTGGTTTAAATGGGTTGCATAATAAAACGCTTGTCAATCAACATTTGTATAATTTATGGTCCTCAAACCAATTCATTTACTTGTCATCTTTCTATCCATGTGGCAATATATGTATGGCATGCTTGGAAATTGTTTAAGAAAACATTCATTCACACAATCTCAAACAATTTTGCATGGAATATGTGGGAGTGTAGCAAGGTTGTGCCTTGTATCACTTATATCAAGTTGTGCACATCTTTAGTTTGGTTGTAATTGATTTTTTTTCCAACCTTTTAGCCCACCCTAAAATGTGAGGTTCATGTGAGGCTAAAAATGTTTACAATTCCATTCCTCATTTCAATCCATTTGAAGTTGATTGGAGCCTTAATTTAGGAAATTCAAGTTGACCATCAATTTCATTGTTTCATTTTTTATATGTTCACAAAATCATGGGGGGGGTGTGTGGTGTGTAATCTTTTGAAGTTATATTTTAAATATATTTTGGGTGTTAAAATGATTGTAGAACTATCAAATTTTCCAAAAAAAGAGGAAATGGGAGCAAAGCATGGGAAAGGCCGCCAAACATATATAGTGGTTTATTACAACAAGCTTTTGACTTCCTAGGTTAAGTGGTATTAATGACAACTACAACTTGAAATTGTATACACAAGGTTGAAAGTATGAGAAATGGGACGAAGGTGCACTAGACATCATATTGAATTGACATGTTATGTTGTTCAAGTGAATTGATCTTTTCCTATTAGAGAAGGTTTCTTTTAACCATTTTGCTAGTGATTTTACATGGATGGTGTTAATGGGTGTAACTTCTTTAAGATGTCCAAAAAGTGATCACATATTGGAATGATTTTTGTATTCTTAAAATACCATTTTGGATTGAAAAATGGAAAGTTATTTCCATACATAACAATAGTCATTATAAATTATATATACGTTTTACCCAAAAACTTTAAAGGGCCCTAATACACACCATTATGAACACATCCATAATTAAATCAAACCCCAAAAAATGGTAATTTGCAATGTGGAGAATTTTTAAATTAGGTCCAAATGCAAACATCCTAGTGGGTTGTCTATAATCTTAATAGGGCCAATACACATCCAACCTTCCTTATAGGAATTAGTTATCAATGCCATAATTTGTTGCACAAAATGGTGCATGTAACATGGTATTTTCATGTGTGGACAAAATGATGTGTTGTGTGAAACAAATGTAATACCCATATAATACCATAGAAATACCATGTTCCACTAATTGCATAGATTCCACCTTTTGGAATTATGAAGGATTTGTTATGCTTAAAATTATTTCTCATTCAAAATCATTTTATTATCATTTTAAAATCTATATATGTAATATTCTCCTTTTAAAAAGTTGTAGAAACTTGCTAGGGATAGTATTTTGCAATCGTCTTAAAGAACTGACAACCTAATGTTGAACACATGTTATTTGGAAATCATCTTGCAATGAATGAATATGATGATTGTGAAGGCTATGGAAAGGAGGAAGAAGGATTGATTCCAAATGTTGTAGGTAACGAAGGTGACCATGTGATCAAGATTTTCAAAACAATCCATGTACATTATGAAATGTGTAGTTCCCATGATTCCTCCATCTCGTATACACAGCATGTGGAATGCACACTAGCCTAGAAGAAGGTCAAACAAGAAAGTAAAAGATAAATTTTTTCATGATAATTTGATGGGAAGTTGAAGAGGCTTAAAGCATTTGTGAAAGCTTTGATTGTTATTGGTGAATAGAATCATGTTGTGGCAAATAAAAAGTTGGAACTTTCAAATGCATGATTATAACAACAATTGGAAAGTTGCAAAAACAAGACACTTGACCTACAAAAAGATGAAATTGCTTTGTGAATAAAAGGAATTCACAACTTGCAACTCCAATTGGAGCTTGCACAATTTAAAACAAGTTGGAACCATGAACACCTTAATGGTTCTTCTTATCAAAAGAATATTAAAGTTTTTTTTTTTTCTACCAAGAAGTGTTTCTTATTAAAAGGGGATGTGAATATGATTCCATGACATGCAATGCAATTTCAACCTCTATTTGGGTAAAAGGACATTAAGGTCCCAAAAGTTGTACTTACAAATAAAATTTTGCAACATTTGATAATTGTTTTTGAAATGCACTTTCACAAATGGAATTATTCTTGTGAATTTTGAAGAGATTTCATTAGTTCGAATCTTGGGGTAACCAATTCTAAAACTATTTTGGTTTAACATTGAAGATTTTTAAATCTCTGAATATATTTATCACAAAGTTAATATATGAAAAATTAAAAATAAACATAGTTCAAAAGTAGGTGGCATTTTTGCATGAAACTTTGGGTGGTGAATGATATTGATACAAAATACTAAACTCCATTGATATTAATAAGTTTCTTAAATTTACCTAATGTGTGTCACTCATCAAACATGTTTTTGTGTGTCCATAAGCCATAAAATCATTATGATTTGAAAGTAAATAAAAACCACCTAGACATGAAAAGATAACACATATATGAAAGGGTCATTTTTTTTCCCTTTTAATTTTTTATGAACATTGCATGGAACCAAAAGTATAAGTGTTCTAGTGTCACAAAATGACTCCAAATTATATGTGATTTATATGTTGTAGATACAACCGTTTAAGATCTTGATTGTTGGATCAAAATTAAAGTGGTTGCAAATTGAAGTGGTTATTTTGATTTGAGAATGATGCCTCTCAAACCTAAAGGAATTTATTTCCAACCAAAAGAAAAGTAATAAGAAAGACTTGAGTAAATTTATCTAATGTTTATTTAAGGTATGTTTGTTGAACTTATTGTTAATGTTAAAAGGAATCAAATGAGTGACTTTTTTTCCTAATAAGAGTTATGCCCAAAAATAAAGTTATATATTCAAATCATCCCACTTGAGGTTCACGTTTTGGATTGGTCCAAGAAAATTGCACCCATGTGTAGTCCATCAAGGAATGAAAGGAATTTCCACCACACCATTGGCACATAACAAACAAGTTAAGTGAACATTATGAAAAATTATGTCCATTGCAACGACACTACCCTGCAACTAGAGCTCCAAAACAACTAATATACAACTACACTGCAACTATATCCCATGGAATTAATAAAAATTGTCATGTTAGAAAATCAAAGAATTGTATTATAATTGCAAATTAGTTGCAAGAGAAACACCTATATGGTGGAACGTATGGTGGAACGTATGCACTATATATATGGTGTGTTTGATTTTTTGGCAAGTTGGACTTTAGTTGTGTGTGAAAATTACATTACAAGTAATGTAAATGTAACTCCCAATTAACATCTACTTTGCAACTAGTGTATGACCTTGACACATACAATCATGCCACATGTGTGCATTTCCACCACCCATTAAATATGGAACTTTCAACTTGCTTGCAATTAGTTTCAACTATGACTCCCATTGGTACAACTTCTTGTGCCACTAGATAAATACTATAGTCCTATTTTTTGTGATTCATGTTCAATTCTTGTATTAATAACATTTCGTTACATTGTAACTCACAATATCATGTTAACATACATACATATCAAACCATAAAATTTCATGGAAGGTGAAAGTGTATTTTTGAATTGAAACTAAAGGCAATGTATATATTGCATTAAACATTCAATAAGGTTATACATATGGATATGTCTTTATATACCTCAATGTACTCTACTCAAATTCATGTTTATTATTTAGTATTTCATAATGAATCATTTATTAACAATTTATCAACTAATACTTAACATGTAATATACTTAATAATTACAAATTAATTAAATAAATTGAATAATAAAATATTCATATGAATTCATTAATCAAATTTAAATAATGATTTTGTTACTTAATACAAATGGTAAATAAATAATTATCTAAATTCTCTAACTAACTAATTACTTAGATTCTATTAATTAATTAAAATTATTTTGATAATTTATTATTTGTTACTTTTTTATAGTTAATTATTCCATACTTATTTTGAAAATTAAACATCTTTTACTTATTTTTAATAGTAAATTATATAATAATTATTTTGAAAATTAATTATGAGATGTTTAATTCAGAAATTTAAATTTCAAAATATTATGCCAAATTAATTATTATAAAATTCAGATTAAGTTTTTTTATAATGAAGTATTTTAATTCAAAAATAATTCAAAATAATAATTCAAAAGTTTTTTAGATAATTAATTATTCAATAATTATTTCACATATATATTATCAAATAATTATTTTTTAATTGCATAGTTTACAAAATTAAAATTGAATACAAAACATGTGGGAATTTATTTTTGATAGTTGCAATTGAATTTACATTTAAGGTGCAAAAAAAACATTTAACCAATATGTTTTGTTTTTAAAATATCATTTCATAAAGGATATAAGGAGGTGACTTCTTTTGTATGTTCACATTAAAATACATGTGTTATTTTGGGATGAAATCATAAAAGCTTAACCCTAAAAGTAAAACAAAAAATAAATAAAACCCTTTATGTGGTTTATTTTTTAGTTCATTTACCTTTCTACTTTCCTATCTACTTGAATATTAAAATATGTAAGTAGGTAAGTTGGTATGTAGGACCTTCCACCTTACCTACCTATGGTTATGTACCGACCTATCTAGGTACTTAAATAAATAAATAAATTTAAATTTATTTGTTTCCAAAATTCAATTAATATCCCATGTTACAACTTTTGATTGTGCCACGTGTCATAATTAAAACTATCTAAAATGAACAATCATAGTGGATGGTGGATATCAATATTCCAAAAATAAATTCACCCAAAAATCTTCATAGTGGCACATGTTAGATTTTGATGAATGGATGAAAAGTGAATTCAACATGACATTATGGTTGTAATTGTAAGGGAGTTGCATAGTAATTGAAAAGAAGTTATTGCAATTGAGTTGCAACTAAGTTGTAATGAGTTGCACTAGTGTATGATCATGTATATAGTGAGTTGCATCTTTTACAACTCATGCAACTTGTGCGATAACACTCATGGGTGTAAAACTATAGTGAGTTACAAATGGTCATTGCAATTCAAAAACTAAATTACAAGCCCAATTATAAAATACCCCTTTTTCTCATAATGCAAGTTTCATCTTTTTAAACCAAGAGCCAGTAAGGAATCCTTTATTCAAGGTTAAGCAAATCAATATAACAACTTTTTTCAGTCTTCAAGGGTGTCACAAGTGTTTGATTAGGTCCTTGATATGAACTATGTCAAAGTTAGTAGTAGTCATTTCCCACATCCATGGTGATGGTAGCTACCTCTCATAATATTAATTTGATATCCTTTCCTAATTATGTAACCAATCAAGGTTGCTAGCCTATCATTAGGTAGATCATCCCAAATCCATTCACCTAGGTCCCATGAGGGGGATTCAACAAAACCTTTCCCAAACAACCAATAAATGCCTTGTCTTGTAATGGGAATGTCAACCTCAATCATCTCAACTAGTTTGGAAGCCTTAGATTGAAAAATAACACTAACATGTCGAAGGTCATTCAAAACTAGAATGGTGAGAGTGGATTCATTGTGAACTAAATATCATGAGTAGCAAATCCATTTGAATTCTTGAGCCCCCATTGTGCCAATATGAATTGTTTTGATTTGGTAGGCCTAAGTTGGTATTTGATTTTCCTCCAAAGATCCTTTAGTCACCTAATCTTCAAATAGTAAGGTAATTCACATGTTATTTAGATCTTAGGGGGTTGAGTGCATATCTTGAATTTTTTGCACGTTTGCATTTCTCACTTGCATTGTAGCTTATCTCAAGGTCTTCCAATTCTTTAATAAAATGTTCCACTAGTGTTGGATTCTAAAGCAAGTGACCTTAACCAATTGTTTCAATCCATTAATGTTGCATAGTCCAAATGATGCTTAATCCTTCTCATCCATAATGTTGAGTTATGAAAAAATGGTTGTTTCAACACTTCTTTTGATGATATTGGTTTTTTTTTTAGTGCCTTCGATATTTTGTGTTTCATTTTCTTTTTTGAATTTGTACATATGTTTTATGTTTAACATGTTTTTTTAGGTCTTTGGTGTTCTTTCATATTGAAAATAAATATGGTGCCCATAGGTGTGCTTAACACATGGGAAAAAAAATCATTTAAATGTCAATGATTTGAATTGAATTATTGTCATCACTTTAAAATGTTTAGGGAATTAGACATTAATAATTAGTGTTGTGAGGGTATTTAATTTGCAATGTTAAATCCAAATGTTCAAGGTCAAGTTATTATGGTCTAAAATATAACAATCTTTTGTTGTAATTTTCACAAGAATTAGTTCATTGAACCATGCCTTGCTTGACATACAATTGAAAATAGAACCATGAAAAAATATTCTTTAACACAAGGTTAAGTTTTTTAGGTAGGCAAGCTATTTTTTTAAAAAAAGAAGTTGACAAATGAGTTGAACTTTATATTTAAATATTAGTTTTAATTAGTTGTTGAACTTTGTACATATATGGTCTTTGGTTTGAATTTGTTCTATGTTTGGAAAAACAATTCTTTTGTGTTTGGAGTGGCCTAATTAATCCCATGAACTTCCTTGGGTATGGGTTTGCAAAATGTAACCCATTTTCTAAGTTGGTAGAGTAGGTTAATGTCTTTATTTTTTCAAAATGTTTTATGCAAGGTAAAGTACTTTTTTCTTGCTTCCTAGGTTCTAACTCCTTTCACTTTCATAGGGGTTGAAACTTGTGAAACTTCATAGGGGTTGAAACTTGTGAAACTTCATAGGGGTTGAAACTTGTGAAACTCCTTAGGATGGTGCCTTATTCTACGTTTGTACAATTTTTTTAGCATGGGGGAATTGTAATGTGTACATGTAATTGGACCCATTTAAAAAACCAATCCTACAGATTTTTGAATTTGAAAAATGTGCCAAAATCAAAACTGAAGGGTTTAAAATTTGGAAGAACTAGGTTCAAACCTACACATGGAAGACGTCCCAAAAAAAAAAAAAAAAACGTAAAA
>Ga0209611_10009930_pt1 | contig 14191 bp, 14 predicted proteins | sample S1TSphgellanicum_3_FD_187693 | JGI IMG/M metagenome (GOLD analysis project Ga0209611, IMG submission 187693) | Host-associated microbial communities from peat moss isolated from Minnesota, USA - S1T2_Fc - Sphagnum magellanicum MG (SPAdes) (version 2) | ecosystem: Host-associated > Plants > Peat... | reverse complement strand
TTAAAAAATTTATAGATCAACCAGTGTAATTTGGTAAACATTCGCGGGTAAAGAATGTTATGACAAGGTGCTAAATGAAGAATTTTAAAGAATTTTAATGTGCAAAATGAAGAATGTCATAACTATGGGGTTTACTCAGCTAATTTGCAGTATGTTTTACCTTTAGGTTAATTAAGTCATACGTGTAACTTTTAAAGTTTTACCATATGTTTAACCTTCAAACTTAATCATACATGTTTAATGATTTAACTAAGCCATAATTCTAGTGACCAAGTAAAAGCAACCCATTGGAACCCCATTTGGGTGTGAAAAAAGAAGATAAATAAAAAAGACCCTAAACTATGTCATTCCACAATGAAGACCTATGAAGGTATTAAGAGAAAAAAAACCACTGTAACAATTATAAGGAGAGGAAAAACAAAATCATACATTTTATCTCAAACAAAAAATTGTGAGAAAGAAAAGAAAAATGAACAACTAAAGGCAGCAAATTGGGTTATGAAATAGAAGAGAAATAAAAAAGACCTTAAACTATACCATTCCATAGTGAAGACTTGTGAAAGTCTTAAGAACAAAAAAAAATGGACACCCTTAATAATTATGAAGAGAGACAAAAAAATTCTACATTTTATCCTAGGCCAAGAGTTGTGAAAAGGGGGGAAAAAATGAATAAGCAAAGGTAGCCCATTGGAACCCCACTTCGGTTGTGAAAAAGAAGAGAAATAAAAAGGCCCTAAACTATGTTATTCCACAATGAAGACTTGTGAAGGCCATTAAAAAAATGCCATCCTAATAGTTATGAGGAGAGGAAACCGTACAACCCACTACACTTTATCCCATCCCAAGAGTTGTGAGAAGGAAAAAGAAATTTGAATGAGTAAAGGCAATTAATTCTAGTACCCCACTCACATTATGAAAAAAAAGATAAATAAAAAAACCCAAAACTTTGTTAGTTTACTCTATATAGTGAAAACTTGTGAAAGTCTTAAGGAAAAAAAAAAACAAATCACCTTAATAGTTATGAAGAAAAAATATATATATATCATGCATTCCACAACCACCCAAACCCAAAATCCTTCAAAAGAACATCTTCACAAATCATCCATCTTGAAATGAAGATAAAAAGAAGACCAACTCAAACCCCTCTTACATTAATTTAAAAGGCTCACAAATAAATCATGTAAGCCCCACCTTCTAATCAACTTCAAAACAAGTAACTAAGAAAACCTCAACTCAAACCCTCAAACCCATCAATTTAAAATCCCAAATTAAAAGAAAATTAACACATTTCCATCCTCTTGCACACCACTCACCCTTTAAACCCAAAAAAAACCAACCTTCCCATCTACTCACCCAAAAAGTTGGACAATCTAATAAATGTGGATTTTCAACACATTTTTTAACATATTCAACCCCCCTTGCACCCTCATTCACCTTAAGACATAAAATAAATAAATAAATAAATAAAAGAAAAACCTCACATCCCCTCACCCAAATATATGGTTGGACAATGTAGTAAATGTGGACTGTCCACACATATTTTAAACATATTCACTACCTTTGCACCTTCATTCACCTCAAAACACAAATGAAAAGAAAAAAATCCCATCCTTTCCCCCAAATTGTTGGACCATTTGCACATTTGTAAAGGGGTCAATGGTTCCCCTAATCAAACTTTTTGTGGACAATCTATAATAGATATAATAGTACAATATCCTATAGACTACTAGGTGGGAAAAAAGGTCCAACTACCCCAAGCCCCTTATAACCTACATGTAGATAAAAGGTAAACATGCATTAAAACAAAGCCCCTTTTATAGGGGTGGTAGCTGCCTGGCTACCTGTAGATGTGTCCATATCTTCCAGATAATAATAATAGGATCACGGATAAAACTAATGATTCACTAGCAAAATCAGCTAATTCAACTGATAAATCAATGATGATACGACTAAGTTGGAGCAGACTATAACACACATGGCAAAGATGATGAAGGATGAAAGAGAAAATGGCAACAATTTCATATGGATGAATGAAAAAGATCATAGTGCATCCAACCCATTGGTGGATAATAACTGCTTCCAAGTGGATGTACAAGAATGAGGCCATCACGAAATGAATGGGGTGCTTGAAAAAAAGGGCAATTAATGCAAAAACAATGGGCTGCCCTAAATAGACCAAATGGGAGGAGGGAATGGCAGTCGGCTTTTTAAGATTCGAAGTTGTTACAAAACAACTTTGTGTTTTGTGATGTGTGTTGTAGCATGAATGAGGAGAATGCGATTGAAAAATGTAGAGACTTGCAAGATAAACATAAGCAAAGAGAATTGCTTAGTATGTGAAAGTGCAGAAACTTGCAAAAAAACATTACGTGGAAGAAGTTTTTGCAAACCAAAAGGAGGTCCAAGTAGAATTGGAGAGACAACTTGGCGAACTAGTCTACAACATTGTGCCATTGAAAGCAATTTCACCCTTGGCATCACCATCATCATCGGAGTGTGAAGAAGGGAAATGATTCATGGAAAATTTGGTGAAGTAGTTGGATGTGTAGAAGACATTGATGAATTGACAAGACCACTATTGGAGTAGTTGCAGAGAGGAATTTTTAGAAGGAGAGCAAGAGTGGTGATGTGATTTGGTGCAACAATGCAATAACATGTGGAGATCCAAGATTCCAACAACAAAAACAAAGAAGGTGTTGGTGCAGTCCACAAATTCATTCAAGAAATGACACAAGTTGGTGAAACCACAAAAATCACAGAAAAGGAGGTGCATCCACATATGGCAAATCAACAACTATTGGTTCCATCATCATCTCAATCAGGTTTGGAAACCTTGCTGATATTTGTGCCAAGAAACAAAAAAAACCCTTCGTGGAAACTAGATTAGAAGACTCAAGTAGAAAATGGAATTAAGATTCCAGATGAAAACAAAATTTTTTTTTACTCCAACCAAATGTAGTTATTCCAAGGAGATGGAGAGACTAGAAATGTGGAAAAAGATGGGAGAACAAGAAAAGGCATGGGCTAGCAAGGTTGGGTTGGTCACATTGCTAATCATTGAATGGAAGGAACCATATCTTGATGCATATGGGTGAATTCTTGAATATTTTTGTGATCAAAGGATCTATGATTTATTTCGACAAGAAAAACAGAATGCATGTCAGTAGCAAACATTTGATAGCTTATGCATTTGGTGTCTATAAGAGTGGTTATGTTGAAGATCCCAATGGACATGTAACGAAAACATTAGTAGAAGAATTGTTCTTCAAACATGATATCAAACCTCCAAATACCAATGCAAACCAGTGGAACATTAAAAAATGTAAACTACCAATTAACATTCGATACCTTGTAATTATATCTATAATTTATTAGAAGGAGAAGGTGAATTACATGAGCAACAAGAATGCACTAACAATCATGAAAGTGAAGGAGGGAATTGAGGTAGATTGGGCACAAATTCTATTCTATAATTTGTGTAGTGAATTGGATAGATGGATGAAGATGCAAAAGAAGATGCAGGCAAGGGGAAAGTAGGAGGACAAGAAATTTTTTTGTCATTCAACGTTGTTTCTGGAGAGATTGTTCAAGTACATGTTTCATGAGGATTCTAAGGTGACAATAAAAAGACAGTAAAAACTCAAAAAAAATCCAAGAAGTCTAAGGAGGAATTACAACAAGTTTTGGACTATAAGAGGGGAGCAACAAGGGGATCTCCAAGATTTTTATAGAAAAGAAAGAACACATTTGAGGTTGGAGAAGGATCAAAACAACATAACAACAATTAAAGTCAGGAGAGGATGCTAAACCTTAAAAAATCATGTGCAAAAGTACTAGACCAATAGGAGTTATAGCTCCAGGAGTGGTAACCATACATATTCCATCTAAACCATAAAGGGATCATAATTCAAAATAGGAGTAAGAAAGGAGGGAGTAGTTGTAGTAGATTAAATTAGGACATCTTAGGTGACAACAACATTCTAAAAGCAACATGAACAAATGTTCTATGATATAGTGAACGATTTGTATGATTTTCATGCACATATGGAGGTCCATGAAGAGGCTCCAATGGATGTACAAGTCACACAACCACAGATGGAACAATGATAGCCACATCCATCCCAGGAACCACAAATGGTTGTATTAAAACCAACATTTAACAGTTTTGGACCACTTACTGTAGTGTTACCACAAAGTGGTCCAAGATCAGCAAAAGGGTAGGGGTTGGATATGGATCTAGGTTTACAAATAAGGGACAAGGGAATGTCATCAAAAAATGCCTTTAAATAGGAGACCCCACAAAATTTTACACCTAAATATGTAGAAGAGCTAGTGGAGGAGGTATTGGGAAGTAACAAAACTGCAGAAATGTTTCAAGCAATGCAATGGTTAGTCAGAAGATGGATAATTTGGGTTTAGAAGTAAAGTCATTAAAAACCATATTAACCACAATGGAGGGAGAAAAGTAGGGATTGTTGAAGCAAATGAAACAAGAGCAATAAGTATAGATAACATATAGTAATTTGGAAAATACAAAAGGAAACAAAGGAGACAGTCAATGTGAAGATGTTGCAACTAACCATAGAAAATAAGAAGCTGAAAAGGAGGATGGTGGAATGGATAGAGCTACAAAAGGAATGTCAAGAGCTGAAGAAGAAAGAGGAGGCATGGAATGATGGAGACTATGCATATTAGAAAACATTAATAAAGTATAAGCATAAGGTTGAGGGCTTGGAAAGAGAGAAGGAATCATGGTTATAGGAACATGATATTATTAATCAAACCATGGAAAATATGACAATACAAATTTTACAAATGAAGAACATGATTGCATAAAAAAAAAGTTCTATAGCTAGAAGGCAAAATAGGAGAAGGAGCAAATAGTCATCGAGAGGAATTAATTAAAACAAAAGATGGTCAAAATTAAGTAAAACCTATATGACTTGGTGGAGAATAACAAGGATTTGGATCCAACATATGTCAACAACAAATTGGAAAAGTACAATGAGTTGGCACAATATTATTCAATATTGTGTATTAAACAACATATGGATGATTCTAATGTTAAGCTTAATGAGTGCGTGGGAGCTGGTAGAAGTTTAGTTCTAGGAAGAAATACATAAAAATTTGGCTACACATAAAAAGGATGAGGTCACCTACAAATGACATCTATATGCTTTCAAGTAAACCTTTCCATATTTTTTTTATTGCATTTTAGATAGTTCAAAATCGTCTAGTCTGTACATGAGGTGGAGAAAGCTGAATGCAGTGGAATAGTCAAACAAAAACATTTTTAAAAACCACAAAATTTGATGGGAGGAAAACAAGATACTCCAACAGTGGTAGCCCAAGTGGTGGAACATACACAAGAACAAGACCAAGAAGGTATAACAACACCATTATTTGAAATTTAGTTCTTCAAATGAATGTAGAAACTAAGGGCCATACATGACCACATATTAAAGTGCAAGTAGTAATATCGGTAATTTAGGAGTCAAGCCACATATGATTAACACAATGATCTAAAGAGCTAAAATTCTTTTGGATACTAAAACCACATATTTTAAATGTTGAATTGAACAATTGAAGTGAAATTTGTATTGTTTTAAATAGGCAGAGAATAATTTCAAGATAGAATCTACGCCTACCATTTACTATTCAAACAACATTGCAACAATGAAAAAAAAATTGTATTTAATCATATTGGGGACAATAAAAACTTATAATTCTTCAAAAGATGGGCAAATATTTTACATAATGAAAATAAAATCATTAAAGATTTAATTAAGGCATTTTTGAATTCACATTGAATTGAATCACATTTACAAATATTGTAGGTCAATTTAAACAAGAAGAGTTTTTCTAATTTTTAATTGGTTCATAACATATTTTTTAAGTTTTTAAAAAATATTTTAAAAATATTATTTATAAACTATAATTATTTTTTCGAACATGTCATTGAATTAGTTTCAAAATCATGTTTTCATTTGTAACCTTTGAATAGATTTTGAAAAAGAAAAGGTATGTTAAAGTTTGAGTTTCCTAAATGGTTTCATGTTGAACACAATAAAATTAACTTTTTTCTTTTACATCAAAGTGTTAAAACGATTTGGTGGTTAAGACCTTGGTGCATCTCCACGAGGTGTTGGGTTTAAACCTTGATGTATGAATGCATTAATGTGTATAATACATTGATGTATGGTGTACAAATGTAGTATACAAACATGTAGATATGGTGGTGGAGAATAGTGCCAAAACTTTTTGTCAACAAAACCCAAGAAGAATAATAATAATAACAATAGTCGTTGAAAAAAATCATGGGATTTTATTTTTCATGATGTGCTATGAAAAGAAAACAATTCATAATTGACGTGAAAAAGCACAATGTATAATGACATGACACTTTAATTGATGATGTGACACTTTAATCCATGTCATGTTAATTTGGGACCTCATAATATAGGTATCAAAAAAAAAAAATTACAAATTACTTAGTGCAACAAACAATTATCCAAAACGACTAAAACTAATTTCACTAAAAATGTCCTAATTAACTAGTCCTTTTTTTATCAAAATCATACAAGTTGCATATTAGTCAAATTTTGTTTGATTTCATTGAAAACCTAATGAATTTGGGTGGTGGCAAAACCCATAATTCCTTCTTGTGGATAATAGAGGAAAATATGCCTTGTTGTGTTGGAGTTTAGAAGAATTCACAAATATGTTATTTCTAAATATTTTGTCCTTATGGCCAATAGCATCCATATGCTTCATGATTTCAACTAAAGCTAAAATTCAAATAAATATTTGGTACCAAAATTGGATAAATCAATAAAATGTATATTAGTTCCTATATTGTGAATATTAAAACATTAGATAATAATCTTAGGGTGGAAAAATCAATGCTCCCTCACATAATACCCCCCCTTAAAAATCCTCTTTTGGGTATGTAATACCCCATGTCTTTCATAGACAAATTTCACCCAAAAGAAATTGCAATGGGCTTTCCATATGTACATTACTATTGAAACCAATGCTACAATTATAAAGAAAGCCTTCACAAGAAGAGACTTGCTTGTCACAAATTGCTAAATAGTTAAATTAAACATTTATAACATGCAATTTAAAACAAAATATATTTTAAACATGTGTGGAATTAATTGTAGTTTCTTCATGAAAAGGAAAAAATGTGTATGGGTGTGCGAAATTAATTTTGTTTCATGTGCATGAAGAAACATGTGTTTTTGGAAATGATTCTAGCTTATATGTTGAAAGGCAAAGTTGTGGATTTAGATGACTAATGTGCCAAAAGTCATTTTGAGTAGATAATTTTGCTCCTTTTTTGCCACATTTAAGAATTTTTGGAAGAGTACTTATGCCAAATGAAATTCATATTATCCACTTTATTGTTGATCCACAACTTTATTGTACCAAATTTAACATGAATATTGTTCATATAACACCTTAAAGAGCATCCAAATGTGACAATCAAAATGACCATACTACAAAGTAACCAATAATATGGAGAATAATCTAGATTTAAAAAATGAAGACCATGGTTAAAAGGTCTTCAATCTTCAATTTGAAAGTTATATACTAATAAAATTTATATTTTAGGCATATTTACAAGGATCTTTTAGTTGTCGATGATATATAGACCTTTTAGTTGTTAAGATTAATTAAAATTTTTCTTTCTATTTTCATTATTTTGCCTCAACAAAGATGTGAACTACTCATCACTTCAAGGCATTGCCCTAAGCCTTGACTTTCAAGGTGGTAACAATATTGTTCAAAATTCCATTATTCCAAGTTGTTTCATCATTTTCATCCAAGCTAATTCAACCACAAGGTGCGATGCCATGAGATTACATAGTGCCATCAAAAGATTAATACATAATGCCACCAAAAGATTGTTTGGGTAATGTTCTATACATCAATTGAAGAAAAAAAGTCAATCGTATTTTTGGAAAACACATAAAATCCCATAATGTGCATAATTGGATGAAAATATCATGAAATTTTGAATATATTTGTATTATTAGATACACCTATTTATACAAGGCAAACAAAATACACCCAAGTATACACCCATTTAAATAAATCCCTTGTATACTTGGGTTGGTAAACGAAGCCTTGCAACTGCGACTAGAGGTTCAACTGGTGTAGAAATCAATCCAACGACGTTTTCCATGACATTCATGTCTCTTGGCTTAACATTAGGTTGTGGAAACCAGTCAAATGCATGAATAATTGTTGCAAGACCATATTGCACCATGAGTTGGGCAAGATCCAAACCAGGGCATTGTCGACGACCTGATCCAAATGGTAATAGGCCATAATTTGTCCCTCGAAAATTGATATTAGAATCAACAAATCGATTTGGATCAAATTCTAGTGGTTTATTCCATGTTTTAGGATCACGGCCAATAGCCCATACATTTAGAATCACAATAGTGTTTGCAGGAATATTATAATTTGAAATTTGAGTATCTTTATTGTTAAGGTGAGGGATTGCTACTGGAGCTACAGGATGTAAACGAAAGTTTTCTTTGATTATGGCTTGTAAGTAAGGTAAATTAGGAAGATCGGATTCGAACATTGGCCTATTCCTACCAACGACTTTATCAAGTTCTTCTTGTGCCTTTTTCATAACATCAGGATGTCGAATGAGTTCAAGTAATGCCCATTCCAAAGTGCTTGTAGATGTATCCACTCCTGCCCCGATAAAATTTTGTAATCCAAAAACAATAAAAATTCCATGAGCCTAGAAAAAAAAACATTTAATGTTAATGAACATAAGGAATGTAAATTACATGCAGATCCCTACAATAAATTTAGTTCAATGGGATGCACATACCTCCATAATTCCCATTATTGCTTTATCCTCAAGTTTCTCATCAAGATTCAACAAAATTTCAACGAAATTTGTTGCCGTGAAATCATCAACCATTTTGTTTCCCTTTTGATACTCCATGAAGATTTTCGAAAGACAACTTTCAATCTCATTTCTTATGAGCTTGAATTGTCTTTCAAGTCCTTGCAAGTCAAATGGCTTTAAAATTGGTATGACATCACTAATGTTAGGTTTATTTAATAGCTTTGCTATCTTCAAGATAAAGTTGAAGAATTCAACAATATTTTTCCCAAGAAAACCATCAAATTTCTCACAACGTTTTCCAAACAACATTCGACAAATGATATTGGTAGTTAGTTGAAGCAAAATAGGTTTCACTTCAACAAGTTTCCCTTCTTGAGAATGTGCAATGATGTTCTCCACCATATATGCCACCTCTTCTTGACGCCCAAGTTCAAAACTGTTGAGCCTTGCTTTTGTGAGAAGTTTTGTAGTCCAAATCTTGCGGAGTAGGCGCCAATGATCTCCATACGGGCTGAAGGCAATGTCATTCTAATCAAAACTTATATGTTTGCCTCCAACTGATAAAGGCCTAGACGCAAAGTCAACATCATGATTTTTCAACACCTCCATGGCCATTTCAGCATTTGAAATTACAATTTGATTCAAACATCCCAAGTGTAAATACATAATTGGTCCATACTTCTTTGCAAGCTCTTCCAAGGAACAATGAAGGGGATTACTTAAGTAAAATAAAGATCCAACAATTGGCCAATTTGGTGGTCCTGGGGGGTGAGACATTACCTTCAAAACAAACCATGCAAAGTACAATAGCAAAGTGACCACCCCAACAATGAGCAACCAAAATCCAAACACAAACTCCATGTCCAAGCTGAACATGTCTCTTAAAATTACCTTGCAAATTGTTTGACAACAAGAATTGGGGATTGGGAGTGCATCCCTTTACACCCTTACAAGGAGGTTACATGTGAGGCTTTCTAGTGAGGTTGAAAGTTTCCAAGCATGACTCGAAATTTAAAGTTTAAACTGATTGCAGCAATGGCGCCTTGATTTAAAATATCTGATTTCAGCAATGACGCCTTGATTTAAAACAGCTGTGCAATGACGCCTTGATTTAAAACAGCTGTGCAATGACACCTTGATTTAAAATATCTGATTTCAGCAATGACGCCTTGATTTAAAACAGCTGTGCAATGACGCCTTGATTTAAAATAGCTGTGCAATGACGCCTTGATGCTCTTCCTCTGCATGTTTGTCCTCAGTATGACTCATCATGATCCATTGTCTACTTGACAAGGTTCTCAATCTAATGGTCTGACCCCAATCCCAAGACAAACTCAGGACGAGTAGGTATCATGTTCATTGTTGACAGTCAAATCTTAGTGTTGAGATCAACTACCCTGCTACCTTGCCAGCTTCAACACTAATTATATTATTTTCAGAAATGTTGAGTTTTTCACACCAAAAAAAATTTAAAAAAATTGTGAAAGAAAATATTGAACCTTCAAGAATGTCTTATTTGTTGAAATGAAAATTTCAAAAGTAATTACTGTAATACCTTGGCAACTTGACATGTTTGTGAAATAATTAATTAAAATTTGAAATTTTCATTTCAACAAATAAAATATTCCTGAAGATTCCATATTTTCCTTCACAAAATTTTGTTCTTTCAAAAAAATATTCTGAAAATTTCAACATTTCTGAAAATAATATAATTAGTGTGGAAGCTGCAAAGTTACTATGGTAAGTATTTGACAGATGTGTGGAAGCTGCAAAGGTACAGATGTGTGGAAGGTGCCAAGGTACCATGCAAGTTGCAATTAAAATTATGTGATTTTTTAATTAACATTTGTATTAACACAACCAGAATAGAAGTTTCTGTGTGAAAATAGAATGCGTTCTCATTGGGCCCCCTATATACGGGAGAAGGGGAGAAGGGAGAACTTTGGGGCAAAGATGTGGGATGAATGCGTGGTGCTCTGGGGAACACATTGGGGAATTGAGAAACATCGTTGGGAACACATGCAGGGACACGCTGGGAACAGGATGAGAACACCAAAATAAAAAAAATTCCATCCACGAACACCCGCCCTCCTTCCCCTCCTCTGTCCCCAAGGAAAAAAGATAACCCCTCTTGAGAGCATGTACAGCCATCTCATTGGCTCCATGCAATTTCTATTCCTAAAACTGGTTGTCACCATGCTTGGCCTGAACTAATACCCCTTTTTAAGAGGGTAGGTAGTAGGTATGTATATATATTCACTCTTATTAATTAGTAGTGGGGACCCAAAGTTTAACATTTGTCTTTTGTGATGGGCCCATCACCCAAAAAAATCAACCGTTGAACATCCCAAAATAGATATTTTGTAATCTTCTACTTTTGTGCTAGGTCACAAAGAGTAGAACTTAGGGCAAAGGATGTTGGATAAAGTAAGGAACTTACTAGGAACTTGATGAACATGTTGGGAACCCATTGAGATCTTGATTAAAATTTAAAACAGAGTGAAAACACACTGGGAACACACTGAAAACTTCAAAAATCCAACTTCCCCACCCTCCCCAGAAAGAAAAGAACCTGGCCCTCTGGATGTCTGCTGCCTCACCTCATTGTGTACAAGAACTGCTTTTTGCCCTACCTGTGTTCTTTGCCATTTATTTCCCTAGACGAATGGTAGGGGCATGAACTATGCCTTTTGTCTGCCTCCTTTTTGTGAAAATGTGGGATGCCTTGCATAGTACGTAATGAAATATCTGCCTATCTGCCACCTTCTTGTGATGACATGCTTGCTTACCATGATCACAGTGGGTAAGGCCCAAGGGCATTGGCATTGCCAAAGCAAGGAGTAATAAGGACAAACAATGAATCCAAAGGTGGGCCAAACATGGGAATGGGCCATTCCAAGGGAACAAGTGTGGTGTCCTTGCGTGGCATGTAAGGAAATATATCATCAATAAATTAATAAAAGAAAAACACCCAGCAAGGGAACAAGAAAATAAAAAAGAAAGGACCCGAGTTTAAACAAAACATCACACCCCAAAATGCAGAACGCATGATGGGGAGCTTTTGCCCTTTTGTCAAAATATATTCATTTTGTCCATGCGGGGGGAAGTTTGAAGGATTTGGCCACTCCAAAAGGTAGATTCTTTGTGTTCATGTAACTTGATGTAATTACACAATTATTTAGGTAATTGTTTAAAGGGATAAGTTGAATGGTAGGATTCCATAATTTGGTCATGGTGCATTGATTTTCACATATTAGTTTATGTGTAAACGACGAGAGGAATCTGGGCCTCAACTTGATTTAGAACTTGCAAGGCAACGCCAAAAAACATTCACACAAGAACAACATTTATTCATTTGGCTTAGGAAGAAAAATGTGACTCCAAATTATGCCAGAATCAATAACTTGCATGTCATGTGGAGTGGAGGCATCACTAATACTCATGACCATCTTGTGTGATTGTCCTTTGGCGTTGCTTTACAGGTTCTGAGTTAGGTTGAGGCCTAGATTCTTCTTGTCGTATACATAGTTGTGATACTATTACACTTGGTTCACTTGCAGTCTCAAGTTCTTCCAAAGGCCTTTCAACATGTGATCTTGGCCTAACAATTCCTAATGTCAATGATGGGGTCTGTTGCCTATCTTCGGGAAACTGTGTACCAGGGGAGTCAGAAGCCTCTCCTAACGTTGACATCAATGTTTTCACTAAAACACTAATCCTAGAAATAAAACATAAATTATTTTTATTTCTTTCAACAACCTACAACACTTTTTATATAAAAAGTCTAAAGGTTTCAACAAGATCTAATGAACATGAATTTACTCATGAACACTCACTATCTTTTATAAACTTCTATTTACATTTTTTCATATGGCTTAACACATGCCATGTTTTTTTCCTTTCTTGCAACTTTTCTTTGCGAATTTTTTCAGATTCCCACAAATCCAATTTTAGTTCATGCCTAGGATTATAAGTAATATCCAAAAGCAAGCTTGAGGTTAGACATAATGACTCGTGTTTATGGTCTTCATGATGTTGCTTTACGCACCCAATTGTGCACCAAACTCGGCTTGGCTTGCCTTTCGTGATCTCCATTGCCACAAGCTGAATCTCTTCCACCCATGTTGTCAAATTTGTCCATGATTTAGGGATAAAAAAGTCACCTTGCATCTCTCGTTTTTAAAAAAAAAAAAAAATTTGTTTTTTTTTCCTTTTCCTCTTTTCTTCTTTCCAAATTTTCAACGATAAAATCAAGAACACAAAGAACATAGATTCGGGTCCCAGCAACAGAACCAAAAAGATGTATAACACAAACGGGTTTAGGACTGAAACTATGTATGTTTATTACATAACTATGAAAATCTATGTTCTTGATTACAGAAATATCTTCTCAACCTTCTATTATCTATGCATAACAATATGTCTCCCCATTCTTCTATCATGAACTAAACATAAACACCAACCTCTTTCAAAACAAAAACCTTTCAAAACCAAAACTTTAATTTTAGCAAACTTTGCATTCATACAATAACTTTGTACAAGTGAAGGTGTTTTTCAAGGTCACAAACATCCATTTATATACCAACCAAAAGGAAACTAGTCAAGAAACTTCTTAAAGTTTATCCACCACATAGTTCCCCATGTGATTCCACAATTAATCACAAGGAAACATAATCATATGGTGCACATGACTTTCACATAAATTAATATGTGAAAGTCAATGCATCATGACCAAATTATGGAATCCTACCACTCAACTTACCCCTTTAAACAATTACCTAAGTAATTATGTAATTACATCAAGTTACATTCATAGAGTGTACAATTTTGTAGTGGATAAGTCATGCAACAAAACTTGGGGCTATGTGTTTGCTACACGTTATCAATGACAATGAAATGATGAAGAAAAAAAACTTGATTTTGCGAAAATTAAGTTTATTTGAATGGAAATATTGATTGACATTGCATGTCGCTTGAATTGCATTCAAATGCTTGAATTGAACTCAAATATTTTAAATCAAATTTAAATCAAGTTGAAATGAGTTCAAATTTCATTGAATCCAATTTAAATTTGATCAAATCCAATTGGATTCAATTTTTTAAAAATGGGATGCAAATTGATGCACAAGTGATTGAAAATATGCTGAGCACTTTCATCATTCATGACTATGATGTTGAAAAAAACAAAAATATGAAAAAACATCTTTCCATTTCATTAAAATTCAAACTGAAATCTATTTTAGTAAAATGACATGACTTGTGAACCCTAACCTTGTCTACCTTATATTAGGTTCAATGTGAACTCTAAACTTG
>Ga0209611_10009926_pt1 | contig 14196 bp, 15 predicted proteins | sample S1TSphgellanicum_3_FD_187693 | JGI IMG/M metagenome (GOLD analysis project Ga0209611, IMG submission 187693) | Host-associated microbial communities from peat moss isolated from Minnesota, USA - S1T2_Fc - Sphagnum magellanicum MG (SPAdes) (version 2) | ecosystem: Host-associated > Plants > Peat... | reverse complement strand
TTCTTTTTGTGTGTGTGGCTTCTGTCGGAGAGCGTTCGGTGATACTCTTCCAACGGTGGTGCTGGAAGGAGGTTCTGTCGGTAGTGCAGACATCAGGGTTTTTTCTGTTCTGGATTTTCTGTCTGTGTGATCTATAACAGAGGTATGTATGTGTGATTAGGGTTTGGAGGTTCAAGAGACTAGAAGGGGAAGAAAGGAAGGAGGGAGGGAGACGAGAAGAAAGCAGGACCGGCGAAGAAAAAGAAGACGAGGAGAGTGAAGAGGGGGGAGGACCAGTGCAAGAAGATGGCCGATGGCTACGGGCAGCAGCAGCAGCCAGGCTCACCTGACAGCAGTCCGCATTCGGACAATGAATCTGGCGGGGGTCACTACCAGGATGCATCAGTCAGGGAGCAGGATCGTTTTCTTCCCATTGCAAATGTGAGCCGTATCATGAAAAAGGCTCTGCCGTCAAATGCCAAAATCTCCAAAGATGCCAAGGAGACGGTGCAGGAATGCGTGTCAGAATTCATCAGTTTCATTACAGGTACCTTTTGAGTCATCTAGAGCCCCATGAAAATGAAGAGGATTCATTTGTGTATGTGGTAGCCAAGACTCCACTGACCCAGACTGTTACGTCTTTTGAGGGATTCTTCTTTTTCAGTTTCCCAAGAAAGTCATCCCAGAGTCATTTTACTCAGGGATTTGTCAGTTTGCAATTCCTTGACGGTTGTGGGGCTTTGGTGTCCCCAGCACTTGAAATCATGGGTATGTGTTAGGGCATGTGTGCAGATTTTGAGAATGGAGATTTTGAGAATTTTAGATATATGGGGTGCTGTTGGTGATGTGAGATTTTATGGAAGCAGAACAGAGGTTAGGAACTTCACCACTTAGGGAGAACAAATGCAGATTGTAACCCCTGTCTACATTTTGCAGGTGAGGCTTCTGACAAGTGCCAGAGAGAGAAGAGAAAGACGATCAATGGTGATGACTTGCTGTGGGCAATGAGTACCCTTGGATTTGAAGACTATGTGGAGCCTCTTAAAGTGTACCTTCATAAGTACCGGGAGCTGGAGGGTGAGAAAGCTTCAACTGCCAAGCAAGGGGATCAGTCTAGTGGCAAAGAGGTGAACCAAGGAGGGATGCCATCCATGAATGTTGGTATGCAGTCAGCAATGAATGGTGGCATGAACAACATGAGTGGTGGACCCATAAATGGAGGAATGCATCCTGCAGCCATGCCTATGATGCAGCAACAATATGGACAGCAGCAGCAGCCACCCCCAGGTATGATGTATGCGCCAACCCACCAGATGATGTCTCAGTACCAACAAATGCCTATGCAGAATGGCCCCGGCCAGCCTCGTGGAATTTAGAGAAAAAAGGCTACAGAGGCTGAAAACAAAAAAATTGCAAACCACAAGAGGTTTTTGCCAATTTTTTTGCATTTGCCAGACAAAATATCAAATAGCACAGGCCCCTTGTCAAGGATAGGGATGGAGTCAAAAAAAATGGAAATTGGTGAAGAAAGTTGAGGGGTGAAGACTGCAAATCTATCACTTGGGTTTGGGAACAGATCATCAACAAAGCCACAAATGTCCAGGCGTTAGAGGCTTACTGCCACCAAGGGTAGGAGCTTGCTTTCAAAACTGGAGGGAAGAGGGAAGGGTGGGTTGTAGCTTTGGATGGACAGTCTTCTTCCCCTGCTTTTGACATCACTGCAGCAGATGTGAAGTTCTTGCATTGAATTTGTCGACTAGACTGGCTTTTCTTCAGAAAGGCTTTGTAGGAGGAACTACCCACACTTGTAGAAAGAAGGGTTTGTATAACATTGGGAATTTGCATGTAGTTCATTTCATGTGTCTTTGTGACTAAGTGGAAAAATAGCAAACGTGTTCTCTGGTCATGCAATGATGGTAGCCAACAAGTTGTTGGTATACTGAAAGCAGAGACTGCCCCAGTCAGTGATCTCTATTGAGATCTGCTTGTACAAGCTAACACCAAAGACCTGCTGCTCCAATGCCAGCAGTGGCAATAATGTTTGTATCTTTTGGGGGTATGGTGTGTTGTGGGGCTGTAGCATTGCCATGGTTCAGCCAAGGCATTAGATTTCCTTGTACTCAAAATGTTTGGGAGTTGGCCATAGTTGCCAACCCAGTCTGTTGCTGTTGTGGATTTTGTGTGCCATGTTTTTCTCAATTGGGAAAGACTGATTTGTAAGATTTTGGTTTGCAGGTTATGTTTAATCCATTGCATTCTTTGAATGCCAAATAAAGTGCTGTAATCCTGTGCATTGAGTTTTGTGTCACTTGAGGGACAACACTCTGCAACTTCCTGTTCAGGAAAGTGGTGTCTGAGTATTTCTGCCATTTCTGCACTCATTTTTGTCCAGTACTGTAGGTCAGTGATAACAGTTTGTAACTTTCTATTCACAAAAGTCTGGTGTCTGAGGATTCGGTTATTGTGCTCATTTGTCCATTAGCTTTGAGCCATCTACTGGACATTAGCAAGCTTAGTGGAAATTAGGTAATGAAATTATGATCATTGTACAAGTGCAAATTGGCTGCATACTTTGCCATTAATTTTAGACTTGGTGCCCTCTATGTATTGAGTTGACTGTGGAATTCTCCACTTGGTCAAGTCTGGACATGTCTACAGTGGTGAAGGATGGGGATTGTTACAAGTCAACTCCATCCTCACTAGTTCGAAATCTCAAAAACCCAGGTGATGTATACTCTGAACACATCTTCCTGAAAAGTTGAAACCTGTGCAACAGACTAAAATTTCCTTCATCAAAAGTTGGCTTATGTGACTATTGGGATTGATGATTGAAATCTTTTTTTCAGTCTCTCTTTTCCAGTCTGCCATTTCAGCAGCCACTTCCTCTTGCTAAGTTTTTCAACCTTGTAATTTGGTTGTTGCATTGTCGACATGCTAAGCTTCTTAGGTTTTGAGTGTAAATCTAACTTCTGGATGGTGGGGATTGAATCTGGGGAGGAAAATAATTCCAGATATCAAGCTCTGTCTGTATGTTCTGCAACCTGAGTGCCTTACTGGAAAAGGCAGCACCCTATCAGATGTGTTTGCTCCCTCTTTCATGTAAGTCCTTGTTTCAACTGTGAGATCTGAATTTCTATCCTAATGTCCATTCTTGCTCAAAGAACTGAAACAAGGTAATTGCCATGATATAAAGGTTTTGAAACAAAGGCCTGTTTCACCAACGACCTTGCTGCTTATTTGGACAACCAGGCCCTTGCAGCTTCTTCAGTTGCCCATGGTTCTTTGGGGTTGATGAACCCCTTTGTAATTTGAATTTCAGTGTGATCATGGTTGATCATAATAATGGCAACTAGAACAATTTCACATAATTTGAGTTTTAGTTGCTGAAAAGTTGCACGAAGAAGCATCAGACAAAAAAACCTTCACAAAGATTGAAGATATGCTTGATTACAGGAATGGTTGTGAGCTAACCTGTATGGGAAGCTCTCTCACTGAGCACGTGATATCCCACAGTAAACAAATGCACCTTTCTGGTACATGGCATCAGTGATTGCTTTCAATGTCTCTGGCTTGCTCATCAGTGAGATTCCAGCCAAGTTTACAGGCCCTGTCAAACAGGTCTGTAGATGTCCACAAATTCTGGCCTAAAATCCTCACTAGGACAGTCAATTGCAGTGAGTCATCATTCAGTCACTCTTGTGAAGATCAACAGGATGAAATTTATTGGAGATGATGATGATGAAGGGAGGAAGAGAAACTACTTGATCATGTTGCAGTCTATGACAACTGGGTGTTGTATAGTTTTTGCAATGGGCAGCAGCAACCAATTGTCGGTGCCAAAAGCAAGGCATTTATCTAACTTTGTCATGTACCTAATTTCCTAGGGAGATAAGTCTGGAATTACGCACTATTGTTCTCAGCTGTTTCCTATGGAGAATACTTTTTAAGTGTTGTCTTCTTTGATCAGAACCCTCAGTCAATAGCAGGAAAGAGCAAAGAGCATCATCATTGCAACCTAAGCTTAGACCTCAAAACTTGAACATGGTGGTCACTGGTCCAATTAACCCTTCACCTAAATACATAAAACTGAAACTCCAATCTTCACTGTCTGATTGACCAACATTGATGATGTGGTTTTTGGGAGAAACACACCAGGGTCAATCTCCAAAATGTGAGGCACCTTAAGAAAGTGTTATGCAGAGACAGCTGAAGATTTTGAGGCCTTGAAGCTCCTTGCCATATGCCACACCCCTTGTGCTCGTAAAGCAACTAACATGTTGAATTTACGTTATCTCCCACAGTGGCAAAAATTTGTTATATGTTTTGCCAAAGAGCTGCAAACCACTGGCCATAAACAGGTTGCCCCTCAAAAACATTTTAAAATAGAACTGAAGCAGACAGGAGCAATAGATGGTGCACATTCTGGGTAACACTTTGACATCTTTCAAAGTTCTCTCAAGCTCTAGATCACAGCAACAACATTCAAAAAGTTCTTCATTTTTCCAGCAACACCGTATATACTTGTTTACCTTTCAAAAACACACAAAAAACATTGGACCAAGCAACCTTGCATCGCAAATTGAGAAATCTAGATCTTGAGAAATATAGGTGGAGCAGGATATAGGGAAGTAGGTGTGAAGATCAGGCTGTTCATCATCAATAGATGCAGGTTGACTCTCTAGAATGAATTTCAGCAAATAAAGCTGCATATCAAAACAAAGCTTACAGCCTTGTGAAGACTCTGGTAAGTTTGCTTTAGACAGATTCCAAGTCATTCCCAACAACTCTTCTTTGAAACCATGGGTCTACTCTGGCACAGGATAATCAAGTAAACCCCAGACCTTTGGACTGAAGGGCACCCCCTTGACATTGCCACCACTGTCAGTTTGCTGAATGGCAGTCGAAAGAATACATGCCTGCCCTGGCCTCATTCCAACAAAGCTTCAACTCAGTGACATATGCAGACATCCCCAAGCAGATCTGTGTGGCAGCATCTTCAGGTGCGGTCCAATGATACCTCAATTGTAACCCTTCCTCAAAAGATCATTAACATTTTCTTTCCTCTGCATATCTCATGCAGAATTCAATCCACTCATGTTCATGCTTCACCCAATTCTGGATTTTCCCCTTGCGAAATTTCTGCCAAACAAGTTGTGGATATGAAACAGAATTGATTCCATTTTGGAAATGAATGAACAGTAAGTTAGCCTTCTGGACAACTTTAGCACATTCAGAGTTGTGCAAATGATAGCACAAATGCATCTGCATGGTCTCCAAGACATCTCCTGCTGCCATCAACTTCAGATCATAGTAACTCCTGAAATATTTCCAAGACTCAAACCGATCCCACAAAAATGTTAGGTATTCATCTGCTTTCAGTTTATCTTTCTCACCCTGAGGCAACACTTGCATCTCATCACCAGCCGGGACATCCTGTTCACTTCCCAACTTATGCTGCTCTGCCACATTCTGCTCTACATCACCCACCATTGCCTCCACCTTCTGATGACTAGAACCCACCACCTCCAGTGCCGCCTGCTCACTTCTTCTTCCCACTTTGTGCTCCTCCTTCATCACATTCTGCTCTCCAGCACCCACTGCCTCCACCCTCTGCTGACCAGAACCCACCACCTTCATTTCAGCCTGTTCACTTCTTCTTCCCACCTTGTGCTCCTCCTCCATCACATTCTGTTCTCCAGCACCTGCTACCTCCACCTTCTGCTGACCAGAACCCACCACCTCCATTTCAGCCTGCCCACAAGGACATATAACAAAATGGTGACATAACTCACATGCATAATTTAGACAGTCTTGATTGAACTTGACACAAAATCAACAACCAAAACTGGCGTTTGAGGTGAAAAAGAACAATACTTGAGCTTCGTTTGTCAGCACCTCTACCCAATTCTTCATCCTTGAAGCTTAAATTCCTTAGTACCATGTCCTTGTTTCTTCATGCAGACATCTATTGTGGAATCCTTGTTCATGTCGTAAAGCACCTGTTTATCCCTTGGAAAAAGACCTATTAACTAAATACATGACAAAATTCAAGAATCAGAAAATTTAGAAACATCATTTGTTTTTTAAAATGAAAAAAATTACAAATATAATAGAAACCAAGGTAGTAAGAGTGTGAGCACTTGGGATCTCCTATCATGGATACACTTGCACAAATTGGATTAGACTTCTTGATGTTCAATTGTTTGGATTTCATTCATCCCAACTCAAAAACACCAACACCCCACCAACACATTAAGAAGAAAATCAAGAACCTTGGAAAACACGTAGTCCCCAAATCCAAAAGTTGAAAACAATTTTTACATATAATGTTCCCAAAGTCACGTATCCCTAATCAAAAGCGACAACAACAAATTAAAAACAAATGCTCCCAAAACCATACATCACAATTAAAAATTTCCAAACAACGAATCAAAAACTCCTCTTGGCGAAAATAGAATCCCAAAATTTTGAAGTTCGAAACAATGGACTTGCAAATGAAACCCAAAAAGAAATGCTCCCAAAATCACTTATCCCAACTCAAAAACAACAACAACAAATCAAGAACTCTTGGCAAAAACAAAATCCTCAAATCTTGAAGTTTAAAACAATGGACTTGTAGATGAATGCTAAGAATAAATGTTCCCAAAATCACTCATACAACTCAAAACCCAAACATCAAATCAAAAACTCCTCTTGGTAGAAACAAAATCCCCAAAATTTGAAGTTCAAATCAATGTTTACAAATGAACACAAGAACAAATGTTCTTGAAATCAATCATCCCCATTCAAAAAAACAACATATCAAGAACTTCTCTTGGCAAAAAGAAAATCCCCAATCCCAAACCTTGGGCATCCTTGTGAAATCCCAAAAATCTTTCCTTGATTTATGATCCTATTCACATTCTTCCCCAAACCTTTTATTACACATGTGTTATAACAAGAGTCTTTTGTCTACCCAAAAATTTGTTTCAATAAACTACAACTAACAATTATTCACTTATTTGTAACATTAAAATAAAATAAAATGAAAAGCTTGGAAAGCTTAAACTTTGCAAAATGAAGGTTAAGTTGCAAAAGCATTTAAGACCTATCAACTACTTATGGTAGAGGTAAGGCATGTCCATATTTTGGATCAACAACGCATGTGATGTTTATATGACAATTGTGAAGGTGGTTGAAGACATGGCCAGATATAATGTTGATGTTGATAGTTTCAAACAATAGTTGAAGAAAGATGACTCCAACTTGTCCTTATGTCATAAGTTTTTTTTTATCAAATATATTGTTTCAAATTTTTTTTCAAGATCAATGGCAAATCCAACTCCAAATTTAGTACTTTTACAAAGGTATTCTTTTGATTTGTAAAAGCAATAATAAAAGAAACTTTGTTTATGGTTTTTTCACAATTTGTAAACGCAAAAGAAATATAAACATTGTTAGAATAAGGATCGTTAGTAACTTTGTTAAAAACTTCTAGAACTTAAAATATTAATAACAAGGTCATCATGGGCAAAATGAACACCAATTCTTGCAATAGTAAAAATAATAGCAAAAGCAACATGAGCAACTCCATCAACAATTACATATTCTCCAAGATGAAAAAATCCAAAATAAGGAACAAATCATTAAAAATGAAAGATAAAAAAATTACAAAAACTAAACACCAAATACATAAAAATGACAAAAACATATTCAAATTTGAAATCTTAAAGTAAAAAATTTGAAATATGAACCTCATATGCTTGTTCACATCTTTTTGCATTCTTTTGAAAAACATGTGCAATAATTTTTGGATAGTTTACACATAGTTATAATATATGTATGCAAATTTGACCAACATAAGCTACAAAAATGCAATTAAGTTCTTATTGATAGAAAACACCTCTTTTTAAAAAAATGGAAGTAGTTGCTAGGTTTTCTTGTAGGTATTATTTCTTTCACTGAATGTTTTTTCATTACACAACAACTAATTAGATTTCAATTTGCCATTAATAATCCGTTTTATAACTTTATTTCATAATTTTTTATCAATTAGGTTATACTTATACACACAACAAATCATAGACACAAATGAAAATGAAAAACCAAAACACACATCAACAAATCAAAAGAAAAACAAAGATTTAAACTAAACACAAAACTGATCAAAATTGGGAAAAAAAATAAAAGAAAGTTAAAAAACTAACTTGTTATATGAATGGGATTTCAGCATCTTGTAACTTCCGTACCATACTTTTTAGGAAATAGAACTTCTTCCATATGGGTGATACCAACATCATTTTCAATCTTGTTAAATGGTACCTTCTACTTCAATTCAAAAGAATTAACAATAAACATATTCACAATAAGTCATAGTTTATTTTGACCAATAAAGAAAAGTAGTAAACCATACTTCATTAGAAGCTTTTCACTTAGGTTTAAAGCGCAAAAACAATGGATGCAATTCACGTTTATCATTAGGCTAGTTTTTTGGAAGTAGTTAATCACATCATTGACAAGATAATTAGTTGGAGGACAATGATGATCTATAAAACATAACACATCTAGTAATGTCCATATCCTAGTTTTTCAAGATCCCTTGACAAAACCTTAAAACAACACCAATAGGCAAGGAAAGTAAGGTGAATTGATTAAAATCCACATTTTGGAGTCAAAAACACCCCTTGATTAAATATTGTGCATGTAGAAATACCTAAATTTGATATTTAAATTAGATGGATCATGGAGATGTGGGTTGACACATTGTTTGTGTTAACATCTTGCACTCCTCTTCAATACACAACACATTAGATTTTTTGATACATTTTTGGAGACCAAATGTTGAAACTCAAAGAATTACATTATGACCAAAAACTTTAGTTTGGTGAGACCTTGAATTTGTGAAAATATTAAGTGGAATAGCAAGAGCTTTATTTGATTCAACCATACTTGTTGCTACTTTTGCTTTATAAATCTTCCAATAGCTCGTTTTAGAGACTAGGTGTTGCAAAAAATTAGTTAGAAAATACAATACATAACAAAATTTCAAGAATGAAAATTAATCAAAAGAAAATTCAAAACAATAATTGCAAAGGCTTGTACAATTTTAAAAAAACACAATTGTTAAGGTTTGGGGTTTAGATCAATTTAAAGTTTAGGATGTTGCGAAAAAAAAACCTTAAACACTAAAACTTTTTTTGTTAATAAAAAAGAACAAAAGCAATTCAAAAGATGAAAATTAAAATAGTACTTAATTAGAGGATATAAATTGCCATTTGGCAATTTGCAAAACAAAATAAGACACAACATGCATAAGATTTTAATAAAAGATTCATCTTCAAAGAGATTTGCAATGGATTTCTTCGTGTCAAAGTCACAAAAGACTTTCCATTCATCGAAAGCGTTATTATCTCAAAACTCAACATGCTTACTCACTCTTTGACCTCCTTTATTCACATTTGCCCATGTCATAAATTACAAGGATGTGAGATTTTGGAACTAATCTCTAATAGTAGATTCATATTTGATCCCTTTAACAACATTAGATCCAAAAGGAAGAACCTTAAAGTTGGGATGACCAATAAAATTAAACGAAGAAGTAATAACATCAAAGTTGAAATGACCAAAAGAATCATGTACAAAACGAATAGCTTCATGGCTAGGATTAGCAAGAGAGTCAAATGCAAAATAATCATGAACAATATCAAAGTTTTCAAGATTCTAAGAGATGTAAGGGTTCAAAAAATGTCTAAACAAATCAACATCTAGTCAGCATGTAACTAAAAAGAATTAAGAAGAGATTCATGATTGTTAGCACACTACACATAGATTTGAAATCCATTCATGGAGTACAGCAAATCATAAAAACATTTATAGTGATCAACAATTGTGTAGACAATGTAACAAACGAGGAACCAAAAGGTGATCTAACAATTGATTAGGAAGTATAGTTGATTTAGGCATAATCTCTTTCACAATGAAATCCAAAAGAAAACAAAAAAAACTTGCACACACCAAATAAACAAAGAAATAAACAACATGAACAATGTGAAAAAGGAAAAAACAAGAAACACGATGCTAGAAATAAATAGCACTAAGTAGGAACACCTGGATTGCAAGAGCACTTGTGAGTAGGAGAAATTGTGACCTGGAAGCAACTTCAATGCTAGATAGAAACAACAATGATGTAGGAGAAGCCACAATGCAAGAGTAGTCACAAGCAAGAGAAGCCATGATGTAGAAGTAGTTGCAATGATGTAAGAGAAGCTGAATTGCAGGATTGTGTTGAAGCAACAAAGAAAAAAAAAAAAATTGAAAATAATCTCAACCAAGTAAGTGCAAGAGATGCATAGAAAAAATGTAGAAGAAAGACTTTGAATACTCCCAAAAAAAGGTACGAAACAAAAAGAAAACCAACAAACTCCAATAGATCTACAAAACAAAAAACAAAACACTAGAATACTTGCACACATCAAACAAACAAAGAATTTTTTAAAAAAGCTTCAAACAACTTGAGCAACATATTTAAAAAACAAAAGAAGCACAATGCAAGGAAAAAATAATTGCAAGCAAGAGTAGTCGCAATGCAAGAGAAGTCATGACACAAGACCAACAAAGAGAGATGCATGCATTTTTCCAATTTGTAGGAAAAAAGTAGGAAAAAAACTATGAAGAGTAGAGACACTCATAGACAAAATGTACAAAAGCAACACCAATGCAGAAAAGAGCAAGAGCAAAGCAATTTGCTAAGAGACATATAGAAACACAAATCATGAAAAGCTTGGACACACAAAAAGTGCAAAAGAGTACAAATGAAAAACTCTGAATTCCAAACCTCTTTGGCTTTAGGATCCTAGGATGCTAAGCAAATGGGTGCTCAACATTGGAATGCTTCCAGCCACAAGCCCATCCTAGGTCTTTCTAGTGACTTTCCTCATAACCTCCAATAGTGGAGAGTTCAATCCTTTCATTTGCATCGATGCATCTCCTCAGAAGAGTCAGTAACCCTTCTTTCACACAGTCATGACCAACTTCTTTGCTTGTGATTGCACGATGAGCCTCAATTTTTATCTAGAGACTTGTTTTACTGATGCATGTTCTTGGACAATGTGGAATCTTCAACAAAACAAGAAGAACTTTTAAGCCAAGAGAGAATTGCTACATTCTCTTCAGTGTACCATGGTTTATCTGCTTCACTGCTTGCTTTCAACAAACAGACATAGCCAACAGCCAGCTTTTTTGCACCCAAAATTCAAACTGGCTTCCACTGAGGTTCAAATCACTGGGTCCACTCATGACCTAACCAGAATTTTCTTACAGAGAACAGAATTTATTGATCATCTCAAGAGGTAGCTCTGGAATATTGAAATGTACTACAACAATCAAATTGAGAAAATTCACCCATAGCAGATGGAGGTCAGGTTTCAACATGCATGAATTAAGGCTACCTGCAGACTACAGGAATTACTGAGAGGATGAAGAAATGGGCATCAGAGCGTTTCAACGCTGCCCAATTATTCTTAGTGTTGCTGTTTGCACAAATTCCACCAAGTTAATTATAAGGCTTCCAAGCTCTCATCAGCATCCTGTGAGGTACTATTCTGCTTGTAGAGCCAGTGCCATACTATATGCAATATAATCATTATGTATATCATAATGTCCAGGAATGCAACTACTCCAGTGTGAGTACTTGTGCTTCTTTTCTCCACACTCCTTGAGAGCAACACATGAAAGCCTCCAGGAAAAGTGAATCTGAGTTTTGGGAGTTGATCACTTTTGCTGCATTTCCCAGATCTCAGTACCCATCTCACAACTTGCTGAGGAGTTTGTGAACTGCTGCTGCTGTAAACTTCATGAGTTGATCTCATGTTGCAAAGACTAAGTAGGTACAGTTTCACCTAAGAGAAAGAAAGATCATCACATCTTTTTCTCTTCTCTCAGGCAGAGAAAATTGCCATAAATGGTCCAAGAGATTGAATTTAACTCACAAGTGTACAAAGCCATGAAGTCCACTAAAAGCTGCTTCTTTCACTAAATCAACATGCATGAACATGGCAACCAATTATAGGAATGTTAGACAGGCCTTGAAGCAAACTGCTCCACCTACTGGTTGATTGAATGAACATCGGTTCTTCAATTCCTGTAATGACTTCTGTGAGCCCATGACAACCACTGTAATGAGTTAATCAATCTGCAATTTACTTTACAGGAACCCACCACTTCAAGATCTCAGGACGCGAAGAATATATCTCTCATAAGAATTGAGAAATCTCCATTCTCACAATTAAGAAAAACAAAGCAAGGTGACATTGGAACATGTTCTTCTGGATCTTTCAATATGATAATCATTGAGAAACAGTGTTGCCTTGTGGATCAAACTGGTAAGCCAAATTCAAACAAGTCTAGACTCCCACATCTTTCCACCACTCTTTTTTTGTAACAAAATGTTCTTGTGGTATGACTGGAAGAACTGAATTGAATGAGCATCTTTGACCTCTGAATGCAGATGTGTTCCAAGATTGCTTGAGCACAGATATTTAGTATGAGAACATGTGTTTCTAGAGTTTCTAACATGACTGATTACATTTTTTCATTGCACTTGGCTGCTCTCCAATGGAAAGCAACTGTCCTTGCATCGAGAAAAAAGGCCCTGTAACAATGGCTTCCCATTAGGCTGATGTGATCACAGCAGCCTACTGGAAAGAGAGCCTAAGAATTGATATGGAGAGCACATTGGAATATGCATGCCCAGAACAAACAGAATTCAACCTGTTTTGACACAGTGCTCTCAAGCTTCAAAGTAACAAAGCCTGGTGCACATCAGAATTGGTATTCTAACTGATTTCGAATAGAAAAACAATGTGTGCCCACCTTCCGCTGCAAAACTCTCCACTACTCCTGCCTGGTGATAAAAGCAAGGGTTGCAACACTCAGTTATTACATGCTATTGATCTACACAAAACATGCAGGAAGATGATCAATATCTGGCTAGGAAACAATCTTTCTTTTGGCACACTTCCTGAAACAAAAAAACTCCAGGCAACAAAAACAACAACAACAAATTTATTATGGGGGAGAGACTGAAGAAGGCAAAAAGGAAGCAAAATTTGCAATGCCAGATCTGTTCCAATCGAAGAATACATACCAGAGAGAAAATCCAGGCCATCAAGGCAATTCTTCGGTCCTTCTTCCACATAAAAAACCTGCTGCTGAAAACAATCTCTTTCTTCTTAGATCCATCAATAGAAGTACTTCTTGCTTCTATGAAGCTTTGTGCAAATGGAAATGCTTTTCAGCAGAAAGAACACGTAGAATGGAGGATCATCGACCACAGGACAGGCGGCAGAAGAAGAAGAAGGTGGAAATATATACTTACCGGACGGCATCAGTAACAATAATCCCTAAAGCAAGCTTTGTTTGTGTGCCTTTTTCCGGTCTCTTCGCTCTGTCTACTTCTTGCTTTCTGTGCACGACGTGAGGGGTAAGGATGGAGAAGAGAGAGAGTTGCGAATGAGCGAGAGAAGAGAGAGAGAGAGCGAAACAAAACAAATACAAGAGTATTTGTGTTTCTGTAGAGCATTTGAGGGATTGAGGTTGTGTGCGAGAGAGAGAGAGAGAGACACACACACACACACACAGCAAAGTGATCAATCGAGCGAGATCATGAGGCATGCTGTGCGAGCTTTGCATACTTGCGTTCTTCGACGCTTGCAGGTGCAAGTGCAGTTGGATCTACCTCTCAAAGCTAGCGTGGCTCCGGCGACGCGTTGGTGCAGGAGAATGTTTTCAGACGAAGCTCATGCTACGCATCTGGATAGAGGCGAGGTCGTCGCTCGTGTGCTGGACGTCGTGAAGACGCATCCGAAAGCCGATCCTACAAAGGTCAGACGATGCTGCACTTTGTTCCCCGCACAAGAGTGGAAATCTTGTTCATGTCTCTTTCTCCCCCATCTGAAAGCTTCCTGGTGACAAAGGCACAGATGCAAAATAAAATATAATTGCATTTCCTTTCCCTCTTGCTGTCTTGCAGCTTCCTGCTAGGGTTTTGCAGATTCATCTTCTATCTTCTTATGCATGTAGATGTGAGAAAATCATCACTGTGGAGGACAAATTTGTTAAGAGTCAGAATCAGAGGAAAAAGCCTACAAAGAAATGAAGCATCCAAATGGGTGTTTTTCCCAAATGGGTGAAACCCATGGCATTGGGGGAGTCTGACATTGTGTTGGAGTCTAACCCCTT
>Ga0209611_10009923_pt1 | contig 14207 bp, 9 predicted proteins | sample S1TSphgellanicum_3_FD_187693 | JGI IMG/M metagenome (GOLD analysis project Ga0209611, IMG submission 187693) | Host-associated microbial communities from peat moss isolated from Minnesota, USA - S1T2_Fc - Sphagnum magellanicum MG (SPAdes) (version 2) | ecosystem: Host-associated > Plants > Peat... | reverse complement strand
GGAAGATGCATTGAGCAAATTGAAAAGCGGGCAAAGTTTCACTGGGGGCAATGAAAATGAAGAGCTTTGGAGTAAATTGAACATTTCTTATGAATACTTGGATAAGGAACATCAAAACATGTTTTTGGATATTGCTTGTTTTCTGGGTGGTTTGAAAATAAGTACAATTTGTCGAGCGTGGAATGGAGATTATTTACACCCAAAAGTTGGATTACAAAATTTACAACATAGATCTTTAATCCAAAAGGCAAAAGGTGGAATCTTGTACATCCATGAACAATTACGAGGCATGGGTCAAAATATTGCAATGGAACTTCCAATTATAAATCGCTTTATATGGAAATCAAATAAGTCAAATTTCCTTTTACAAAAAGATGAGGTTGTCACCATACTATTTCAATCCTATTTTATTTTGATTTCTTATGATTTTTTTTTAATGTCCAAAATCAAATGTTTTACCTTTAAATCTTGATTTTATAAATACATGTTCTTCTTAAAAACATTGGCATTAAGATGAAATGTTTTTTTATATTGATAATCCTTTTGTTTTCTTTCATGTGATAGGTGGTGGAAAATTTAGAAGGCATTTCATTGAGAAAATGTGTCAATTTGCTTCCATTGTCGCAAATTAGCTCAAAGGGATTTCACAACCTTAGGTTGGTTGACCTAACAGAAGCCTCACCAACTATTGTGAAAATGTGCATCCAAAAGCGAAATTTGAATAATGTTAAGTGGTTGTGCTTCAAAAAATGCATGATTCGAAAGTTGCCCAGTAATTTGTTTTATTGTTTACAATTAAAAGTACTTGATTTGACAAAATGCTCAAGTTTGGAAAAAATACCTTCATCTATTAGCCAATTGAATGCACTCCAAGAGCTTGATTTGAATGGGTGTTCCAACTTGAAAAAACTACCTTCATCTATTGGCCAATTGAACGCACTCCAAGAACTTAATTTGAATGGGTGTTCCAAGTTGAAAGAATTACCTTCATCTATTAGCCAATTGAATGCACTCCAACAACTTGATTTGAGGGGGTGTTCCAACTTGAAGGAACTACCTTCATCTCTTGGCCAATTAAATGCACTCCAACAACTTGATTTATCAGGGTGTTCCAACTTGAAAGAACTACCTTCATCTATTGGCCAATTGAATGCACTCCAAAAGCTTTATTTAGATGCGTGTTCCAACCTGAAAGAACTACCTTCATCTATTGGCCAATTGAATGCACTCCAAAAGTTTGATTTGGATGGGTGTTCCAATTTGAAAGAACTACCTTCATGTATTGGCCAATTGAATGCACTCCAAGAGCTTTATTTGCGTGGGTGTTCTAACTTGAAAGAACTACCTTCATCTATTGGCCAATTGAATGCACTCCAACAGCTTGATTTATATTGGTGTTCCAACTTGAAAGAACTACCTTCATCTATTGGCCAATTGAATGCACTCCAAAAACTTTCTTTGGATGGGTGTTCCAACTTGAAAGAACTACCTTCATCTATTGGCCAATTGAATGCACTACAACAGCTTGATTTATACTGGTGTTCCAACTTGAAAGAACTACCTTCATCTATTGGCCAATTGAATGCACTCCAACAACTTTATTTATACGGGTGTTCTAACTTGAAAGAATTACCTTCATCTATTAGCCAATTGAATGCACTCCAGAAGCTTTATTTAGATAAGTGTTCCAACTTGAAAGAACTACCATCATGTATTGGCCAATTGAATGCATTCCAAAAGTTTTCTTTGGATGGGTGTTCCAACTTGAAAGAACTACCTTCATCTATTGGCCAATTGAATGCACTCCAAATGCTTGATTTGAATGGGTGTTCTGACTTGAAAGAACTACCTTCATTTATTGGCCAATTGAATGCACTCCAACAACTTGATTTGAGGGGGTGTTCCAACTTGAAAGAACTACCTTCATCTATTGGCCAATTAAATGCACTCCAAATGCTTGATTTGAATGCGTGTTCCGACTTGAAAGAACTACCTTCATCTATTGGCCAATTGAATGCACTCCAACAGCTTGATTTGAGGGGGTGTTCCAACTTGAAAGAACTACCTTCATCTATTGGCCAATTGAATGCACTCCAAAAGCTTTATTTATATGGGTGTTCCAAGTTGAAAGAACTACCTTCATCTATTGGACAATTCAATGCACTTCAAGAGCTTGATTTATCAGGGTGTTCCAACTTGAAAGAACTACCTTCATCTATTGGCCAATTGAATGCACTCCAAGAGCTTTATTTGGCTGAGTGGTCCAACTTGAAAGAACTACCTTCATCTATTGGCCAATTGAATGCACTCCAAAAACTTTCTTTGGATGGGTGTTCCAACTTGAAAGAACTACCTTCATCTATTGGCCAATTGAATGCACTCCAAAAGCTTTCTTTGGATGGGTGTTCCAACTTGAAAGAACTACCTTCATCTATTGGCCAATTGAATGCACTGCAACAGCTTGATTTATACTGGTGTTCCAACTTGAAAGAACTACCTTCATCTATTGGCCAATTGAGTGCACTCCAACAGCTTTATTTATACGGGTGTTCTAACTTGAAAGAACTACCTTCATCTATTAGCCAATTGAATGCACTCCAACAGCTTGATTTATCAGGGTGTTCCAACTTGAAAGAACTACCTTCATCTATTGGCCAATTAAATGCACTCCAAAAGCTTGATTTGAATGGGTGTTCTGACTTGAAAGAACTACCTTCATCTATTGGCCAATTGAATGCACTCCAACAGCTTGATTTGAGGGGGTGTTCCAACTTGAAAGAACTACCTTCATCTATTGGCCAATTGAATGCACTCCAAATGCTTGATTTGAGGGGGTGTTCCAACTTGAAAGAACTACCTTCATCTATTGGCCAATTGAATGCACTGCAACAGCTTTATTTATACGGGTGTTCTAACTTGAAATAATCACCTTTATTTATTGGCCAATTGAATGCACTCCAAGAGCTTTATTTGGCTGAGTGTTCCAACTTGAAAGAACTACCTTCATCTATTGGCCAATTGAATGCACTCCAAGAACTTTATTTATACGGGTGTTCCAACTTGAAAAAACTACCTTCATCTATTGCCCAATTGAATGCACTCTAAGAGTTTTATTAAACGAGTGTTCCAACTTGAAAGAACTACATTCATCTAGTGGTCAATTGAATGGACTCCAAGAGCTTTATTTATACGAGTGTTCCAACTTGAAAGAACTACCTTCATCTATTGGCCAATTGAATGCACTCCAACAACTTAATTTGGGCAGGTGTTCTAACTTTAAAAAACTACGTTCATTATTGGCCAATTGAGTGCACTCCAAAAGTTTTCTTTGTCGAAGTGTTTCAACTTGAAATAATTACCTTCATCTATTGGCCAATTGAATGCACTCCAAGAACTTTATTTAAATGGGTGTTCAAACTTGAAAAAAGTCCCTTCATCTATTGGCCAATTGAATGCACTCCAAAAGCTTTCTTTGTTGGAGTGTTCCAACTTAAAAGAAATACCTTCATCTATTAGCCAATTGAATGCACTCCAAAAGTTTTTTTATTCGAGTGTTCCAACATGAAAAAACTACCTTCATCTTTTGGTCAATTGAATGCACTCCAAAAGCTTGGTTTGAATGGAAAATTGAAAGGCAAAAAATGAATGTTAGGCACTTTTACATACTATGTCAACACCTCAATTGCAAATGCTACTTAGTAAACATGACAACAACCATTGTGCCATGTTCTATAAACATTGATATGCATGGTTCTAGTTTTAAGAAACAAATATTTATTGAAATTGTGAAAACCAACAAAACCATAATGATGACAATATGTTCGTTATCTTTGAAAGACCCCAACAGGTAGATTTTGAAAACTATCAAGTTAATTGATGATTTTTCAGAAACGTTCAAATCCTAAGTTCCATGATAGATGGTGGGGCAAAAATGACTCAGCTTCCAAGGAAACATTATTCACATCAGGATGCAACCTTTCACCTAGCTCCTTATTAAAAGAAATTTGACATTGAAAAAACATATAATAAAATTAATTTTCTCTATACTTCAATGCATTTTTTTAAAAAATGGACAAGGATAGGAAGATGCCCAAAAAAAGAAAGGACTTTTTTGTCAATAAAAACATTGTTCCTAATAAAAAAAGGCTAAAACGTAACCAAATTATTTGTGATTACATGGGACCAATTGTTCTTTACAACCAACATTGGCTACATTTGTGACGGAAAATCACATCACACATTTCTTGGTGACATTTTATGACTATGTTGCAATTATTTATAGGCTTTTCATTCTTCCAATGAAATGACTTTTCACATTATTTTCATTTTAGAAGACCTTTATTTGGCCCATTAGTTGCAAAAGTGACCAAAAACTGGTAATTAATAGTTATTTATACGTTAAGTTATGTATATCACTAATTTTGCATAGGGTAAATCATGTGTTTTATGTTATGGTAACTAACGATTACGTATAGTAAGCCTTATGTATTCCACATTCATAATGGTATATATATGTGTTATTTTTGCGGATTAGTTAGGCATGGTTTGAGAAAACTATTATTTTATTACAGTATATGTAAAGGTGGCAATACATCAATCATCCATAGGTGTCTAAAAACAAGTACAATAATTATCATAGAATTATTGCAATTAAATTAATTACCAAAACAATTATAAATAATTATAAATAATCAAATTATTTAGAACTTAAAATTTATAATTAAAATCAATATTTAATCTTTTTACAATCATCATAATGTAATTCGATTAATTAATGTAATTATCATCATTATTGTAAAAAATAATATATCTATTGTTTAAAATTACTTATTTATAGTGAATAATTATTCTTCAAACATAAAAATTCACACTATTTATTAATTTTTTTACAATGCTAAAAATTTATTTAAATTTTATATAATATGTAATTTCACTTAGTAATAATATTGATAATTTATAATTAAAATTTATAATTTTTATGGTCATTTTATTATAATCTGAATAATTAATGTACTTATTGTAATTAAAATAATTCAATTATAGTAAATTATTATATGTAGAAGCTATGATATTTTATTGAAAGTGAATAGTTATTATTACAACATTAATTTTACATTAATTTTAATATTTTACACTGTAATAAAAAAATGTAAAAATATAGTAAAATGATTTTAATCAAAATTAATTATTGCAATTATGATAATTTAATGAAAGTTCATGACTATATGTTTGGTGTATATTTTTTGAATTTCATCATTATGTGCATACTCTTATTCAAATTGGCAATTGTAATTTGTAATGTTTTTGTCACATTGATGATTTCACCATATGTTTATGACATTTGAATAGAATACAATATGTAGAAAATCAAATGTGATGAAAAAATGAACCACCCTATCTTGCAACTACCCCACATCCCATCTTTGTGGATTGTGATTTAGTTGCAATAATTTATTGACAACCTTCTTTGAGCACACCTATCACCTTTGGTGTATAAAAGAATACATACAACTTTGTCCCATTGTGTTCCTTTTTGTGATGCCATCTTTACTACAAATTGGTATGCAACTTGGGGTTTAAAACTAGATTCCAAGGATGTTCAAGGAAGGGTGGGCATGAAAATAAAAGGGAATATGGTACGATCACTCCTGATGAATACACCCAACATTTCATTTTCAAACATGTGAAACATACTTTTGAATACATTTTGTTGTCTACATGTTTATGTTATTTATTTGCATTCATTTGTGTGTTTTGTTTCAAGATCTATGGTCTTCAAGAATCAATTTTCCATTGTTCTATTTTAGTCCTTAATCCTCATGAACATGAATTTGTCTAGTTCATTGAATTTTAATTTCCTTTTCAATATCATCCTTAATGAATTTCTTACATACACATAATCAAGATCAATTAGTGCACCTTCATAATTTTTATCACAAGATGTGTCAAACAACTAGTTTTTGTGGTGTGGTTTCAAGAATTTAGAATCCTTAATAAGTCTTAGTACAAGACCTTATAATTTTTTGAAATATAGGAAATTTTGCAAGGAAATGAATTAAATCCTTTTGAGCTGGGAATACGAGTCCTTGATTTTGTAGGAACATTTACTACCTAATAGTTTTTAGAAAATTGGATCCATGATTTAGGATCTTCAATTCTTCAATAAGACATGCAATCTTGTGTTAGGAATTGGATTCTTGGGTTACAACTCCACTTTTGTTTTATGAAACCCAATCTTGCATATATTGAGCTTAATTAAATCTTATATTTCATTTTTGAATCCTATTTCAAAAGTGTGGATCCTAGACTAACAATATTGTCTTATATTGTAGAAAATTCAATCCATTTTTTATCATTGTATTTGTAGGGAAAGTAAGAAATATCATTGGAAATACAATAGAAAGTTTTGGCATTAAAGACGTTTCACCATTTGTTTCCAAGGTTTTACAAGACTTGACCAACATCTTGCCAAAACAAAGCACAAAAATTCATGGTAGAAAAGAAAATGGTAGGGTCATGTTTCATGAACTTTTACCACATTCATCAATAGGTAAAACATTCATTCCAATTGACAAAAACATAAGAAATCATGACAAGCTCTCCATGTCACATGTGAGTATGTTTCAACAAACTAGTGATAATTCTTGAATGCTTGCACATGGAGCAATGAACACACCCCTTTCAACTATTGAATCATGTGATCATTTACCAAGTTAAACCTAGTTTATTGGCCCAAATGCCCCAACAGTGCATATATTGGCTATATTTCATCTAAAATTTGGCGTATGATGCATATGTGGAGTTTCTATAATAAAATATTTCACCTTAAAGTGAAGGTGCCAATATATATCACATAGGTGATGGTTATTGTTCCTTTTTAGGAATTTTTGTTTGTAAAAATAATCATCCCTAAAAGGATTTAGCCAAATTTGGTTAGAAACCAAATATGAAATATAAATCTTTAATCATTTAAAAATATTTTTAACTACACACAAAAAATCAAATATTAGAATGGTGATTTTTATTAAGTTTTTTCTTCACTTATGGTCTTTGAAAACCTCCAATATTTATCTATGAAAGAAGGTAGTTTATTTGATTTGTTTATCACATTGAAATTTCCCAAACCATGGTGCATCTTGTCATGTTCTCGATGTCATTGGAAAGTTTTCAATGAATTAGGGTGTATCAAGTTGGTTTCATAATGTTTCAATTTATAGTGAAAAAGTTATTGAAAAAAAAATCATTGAAAATTATTTTAAATAAAAAAATTATAATGGAATTTGGGCACACTCTTGGTATTGTTAGAAAACTTTCAATTCATAGGATTTAATGAAAGCATTTGGATTTGCGAAAGTCCAATGGCATTTATGAAAACAATTGAATGTTGAATAGTTTTTTTGTTTGAAATTCAATTAAATTACAAAAAAATGGTTTTGGAAGGAAAAAATGGGTAACCAATTCACATTCAAGCCAATGACATAGGCTACTCTAGTGCATTTGAGTTATAATCTTTTGTCAAAGGTCATTGTGGAAGAAGCAATAGCAAAACTTTTCACAAAATCTAGGTATGAAAAATGAAACTACATTAGGAAGGCGAATGGAACCTTGGGACTTAAAAGTAACATATTTCTATGTTATTAAAGTTTTACCTTGATTTTACATGTAAAGGGTGTCAATGGCATTGTAGTGAATGTAAACAACCTTTATTTTGAGGTGTGTCATTATTATAGTTGAAGGATTGTTGAAGCTAGGCATTTTTTTAAGTGTTCCTCCCTTCTCTTTATCTAGTATGCGTCTCGCAATTGGGGGGGAGGGTTCAAGTACTTGATTTCTTCTTGTTCCCCTTGCAATCTGCCCTTTTTGGAATATTTTTAATTTGCCAAGATTTGAGTCCTTCCATTTTGTACCTTTTTCTCCCCCTTTGTTGGGTTCTTTGTTTTATTGATAATTGATAGGTTTTCATCATTTTTGAACTTTTTCATGTGATGTAACAGTTGAACTTAGACATGCAACTTATTAAAACTTTTTATAGTCTTTTATGTCATGTAATCACACATATGTTAAGTTCAAGTTTCAACCTACAAAAGATGGAACCATTATTATTATTTTTTCAAGTCTTGGAAAGTAAGGGTATTGTGAATCTAGAGCAAAGACAAATTTTATTATGACATATTTATCACGTCCTTTGCAAGAAAAGCAAGGTTATCATAAATCCAAAGAAATACTCAATTTGAAATGTCATTAATGTATGGAAAGTCACTAAGATGATCATCAATTAAAATGCAACATATAAGATCATCGATTAAAATCTAACATAATGATCATCAATTTGAAATCGCATCAAGCATTGCAAGTTAAAAACATATAAACAAATTCAATTTTGCATTATTAATGATTGGGTATGACATGGAAAAGCATATTTATATGCATTGTAACAAAAGGATTTGAGGCCATTAGAAAGGTTAATAACATTTTATGATTATGGCCTTTGGATGCAAGAAGATCATCACAAGAGGGAATAGATTTGTCAACCTTCTATTGCACCAAAAAATCATTAGTTAAGTTTTTTATTTTCATTAAAAAAAATTCTTCATCACCATTTTCAACCTTCATTTTTGATGGACCAACTTTCTAATCCACTTGATATAACATCTACCAACAATCATATAACTCCAATTTATTGACAAAAATTCAAGTAACATTGTGGGCAAGCGGGGATGTTTTTGGCCCCTGAAGGCCTTTATGACAACCACTCAATGAATGCACTAGCTAATGTATTCAATTCACAATCGGAATACTTTATTACAAGTCATGGTTACAATGGTTGCCCACCATAATATTATATTGATGGTTCTAATAATAAGCAACTAATGTAATCTTCTTTTTGGTAAAATGTTTTATGAAGGTCCTTTATGAATATCATTAGACATCTTGACAAGATCCTGTTAGATTTTGTTTCCCCCAAACTTTGAAATCATTGCCATGATTAGATAACTCAAACTTCAAACATAATAGTTCTAATAAATCATCCACACAAACTCACCACCCGCATTAAGAAGGCATTTTCAAAAATTCGACTCCATGATTCTCAGCCCATACTTCAAATGAATAAATTATTCACCTCTATTTCTATACATAATTCTGACAACCCAATATAAGTAGTTGATGTTTTTGGGACTTTTAGATGGTTAGGATCTCGTTCCACCTTGAAGAGCCTTGATAATATTTAGCTTAGTTAAGAAAATAATATTTTTCCTTAATGCCCAAGCTCTGGCTGCCTTTAGTGGTGGTGGTCCAAAATTGTCACCATCCTTGCATAACATGACACACCCAACTTGAAAGCAAACCATACAGAATTTCACTCACTCACGTGAAGAAAATCTTGCACAATTACTATCATTTAACATACTTGAGCAATTGTTGTATTGTTGATCCTAATGGTGTATCCACTAACAAACACATAAAAGTATTCTTCATTGCATTCTCCACACTCGAGTAAGGTTTAAGGTCCTAAAACATTTTTATGTTTAAGTGATATTTGTAAATTAGTACAATTTAGATCAAATTGTAAGCTCCTATGGAATGTGAAAAGACCCAACCAAGCTCAATATGAAATGACCCCATTTGTCATATTCAATTCAAAAGAAATTGAAATCAATAAACACCATCAGCAAGCCCATGAAACAACCAAACAACATTGTTGTGATATCAAAAACAAGAATATGCCAACTTAACAATTGTGGAATGCTTAAGGTTTTATAAAAAAGATTTTTACATATTATAATAGGAACAATGCCTACAAATTTTGTAAGAGCCATTGAAAGTTCAATGTGTCCATTTTGCATTTGTAGCCCACGCGCATGTTCAATGCACAAAAAGATGTGGCCTAGGGTATGAAACTCCTCACCAAACATCCTAGCTTCTTCTTCTTTGTCAATTTCATTTTTGAGGTTCACAACTTCTTAACAAAGCTCTACAAGCCGACGACATGTGAAACTTCTCTCCACACCAAGAGAACCAATTTTCAAGCTCTTGTGATCAAGCAAAAATCGCATTGAGCATGAGCCTTGGCACATCTGCTTCTTCTCCTTTCCCATGTGCTACAATATTGGATATTTTTTCGTTAAATTCATAATGCCTAATACTTGTTAAAGCACCTTTTGACTTGTTGAAATGTTTGTCCATAGCTTTGTTTCATGAACATATGTGCAATTTTTTTGAATATCTTATTTAAGCTAATGTTACCCAAGGGGGTCATAATTTCCAGCTTCTAAATATTTGTTCTTGTTTTCCTTGTTTGCCACAATTGGTTGGAATCAATGACTAAAATCCTCAAAGTAATGCTTGGCTAGGGTTTTTTTCAAGCATTAACATAATACAAGATTAGTTGATTAGGGTTTAAGGTTATCATGGATGGATACTGATCTTGCATTATTGTTTTGTGCTTTGTAAGCTTGTCTATAGATTTTTTAAGTTTGACACATTTAGTGCCAAAACCTCAGTGTTTTTAAATTGGGTACATAACTACATCAATGTTGTCATAACAAATCCTCACTAAACAAGCTGAATAGAGCTACAAGAACCCTAGTTGGAGAATTATTCCGAAAATTATGGTAGAAACCAAGCCTCCAACTATTTTTACAAGAAGTTCAGAAAGTGGAAATGATGGGAGTTTGCTAGAAATAAAAGAAGAAGAGTTATGGGTGGGTAGTGGATACCTCTCCAATGAAGGGGAAACCACAAGTAGAAGCGATCTCATGAGCCACAAAGATGTACATCTCCCCTCCCGTGTTAGTCCTTAGAGTTCTTAGAGAAAGAGGAAAGAGAAGCCGTTGGGAAGAAAAGGTTAGTTTTGGCCTCCTTGGATTCTAAGTCTAAAATTACAATGCATTAGCCTTTCCTTAGGGCTTTTAGAGCCGCACTCAAAACTTGCTCCCCCATATTTTTTGTCTAAATTTTAACGTTCAAATCAAACCTTGGGTCCTCTTTATTGGAGATCCAAAAAGAAGAGACAATTCTTGATAATTAGGTTCTAAAGGTTGTTTTGGTCATGAACTCCTCTTGCACAAAAGATTTAGGCAAGCTTACGGATAAGCTTATCACTTTCATCCTTTTCCTTGCAACATTGGAGCTAAATATAGTCAACAAAGGAAAAGAAAAAGAAGATGCAATTCATGTGGGATGACAGATTGATCTAACAATGATCAATCCTTCCCAAATGCAAATCATCATTTTCTTCCCAAATGAAGATTTCATTAGTAATAACAATGTGGAATGTCATTATTGTTGCATCACTAAAACAAAACAATTATAGTGTACTTGATTAATTGAGAGCTTGCACCTTTTGTGGTTGCTCATGCTTGGTGCTTCCTTGCCTTCCCGGCCATAGTGAACCAACACCCACGAGTGCACCATGAAGGATGAATGATAAGTGGTTAAGAAATAATTTTCTGTTGGGATTTAGTTTCCTCACTAACCATGGTGGTTACCTAAATTGTTTTTTTTTCCTACCTACCTATTAACAACCCACAAGTAGGTTGTTAATAGGTAGGTAGTAAAAAAACCTTTACATATGTATAAATAAACCATATATTTACCTAATAATTACTATTTTCCTACCTACCTACCTATGCATGAAACCTATTTCCTTTCACAAAACTTCGCATTTCTTTGCATTTATGTATTTGATGGGGAGTTTGTCACCTCTTGCATATACATTCATGAGGAGTTTACCACTGTCTATCCATACCCTAGTGGTTTTGTAAGACTTGACATTTACATTTACATAAAGTACTCCAAGAAAATTTGTAATCCATTTGGAAGGCACCTTATATCCCATCAATTTCCCTCCTCAAAAATGGGAGGGATACTATGCATACTAATCAAAAGTGGGAAGGTTCTTACACCTAAAAGTAGGCATAATATCCCTTTTAGTCCTATGGCTCATGATCTATATAAATTTGGTTCATGATAAATTTTGCTTCATGCTTTATGGTAGGTAAAGCCCATGGGTGGGGGACATTCCCAAAATGGGGGGTTGGACTTGGCTATTGTCTCATCCTAGACCTCTTATTTTGAGAATGTCCCTATCCTAGGCTGTATTTTACACATGAAACTTGGAATGGGGAAATTTTGAAAAAAACAAATTAAATCTAAAACTCTATCCAAACTCATCACTTTAAGAACTTTTCATATTCTAGGAACCTTACAAAAGTGGAATGTCCCCTTCTTAATCAAATTGGGATCTACCCCAAATGGAAGGTGTTACCCAAATTTAGGAACATGTGACCTAATAGGTTGAAAATGTAAGCAAGTTGTTAAACTTATAGGCGAATTAACTTGTTATTTAACTTAACCATATTTCGTTGTGTGCTATGAGTGTACTAAATTTCACTGCAATGGTAGTTTTGGTGCACAATTAGGTAGGGGTGGACTAATTTCATAGTTGAGCAAAATGATGTCTTGATGATTTTTCTTACTACCTTCAAATGTGGTAGTTGATAATATTTATTGAGATAGTTAGGTTGGGAGGAAAATATCCTCCCATTGTTGTGTAGGAATCTTTTGCAATATTTATGTACCTTGAGTCATGGACAACGGCTTCATCATTCACTTAGCCTTAACATGCAAAGATAAGCAAATCATTTGGTTTAGTGGCCTAATTATGAGCTTGAAAAATTAATTGTGAAATAAATCATGTATCTCTAAGGTGATTGAACCTAGAAGTAGCTAAGCGACACCCCTAAATTTTACTTATTAACAACACTAAAAAACATGGGTAATTGGTTCTACAAAAAAATTTAAACAAAACCCAAATAAATCTTTTTAGTGAGCAATTTTTGACAAGACTGCATTTTTTGCAGGGTAGGTCAAAACTCACAAACTACATGAGAATTCAAAGAAGTGAATTCACCCACCTAGAAGAATCTTGACCCTTGCCTTCTTTATCTAAAGGAGATAGAACAAAACAAACACTCAAACTCTAGCTCAAAAACTGCACGTGAAGAAAATAGTGATGGAAATAAAGATGAAAAAAAATCAAGAATTCATCTTCACACCCAATTAAATCAATTGGTGAATCAAGCTCACTCATCTGATAGTGGTGATGATGATGACGACAAGGTATCAAGGATTAGATTCCATATAGATTGATAGATATATATATATACCCAAAATCAATGAATACAAGGAAGAAGGAATTCATGAATGTTCAAAGAACCTTTATAGTCTACATGAAACATATTCAAATTTCAAAATATGTACAATTAGGTGCAAGTCTTGCAGATTGGAGCACAATTATGGGTGCACTTACACTCAGATCATGTAGAGTTCAAGGTTTTGAATATTTTCCTCACTATTTTGTTACTTGCAATTAGTGCCAAAGTCTCATTAAAGTGGTCGGTCCCCCATAGCTTCCAAGAAAACAACAAAAGACAAAAAGGCCCAGGTGTCTTGGTGGGATGCAAGCTATTTGGGAACTCTCCACGTCTGCCATATCCAAGTCCCTCTTTTTCCTTTTGTATTTTTTGGGCTAAATTTAGCCAAATTTATTTTCAAAATGGCTTTTTTTCCCCTCCTAGTAAAAAGATTTTGATAAATTTTTTGAAAAATCTTGAGATTTTTCTATTGGGTTCTAGCATGTAGGCAAAAATATAAATGAGTCTTGAAATTTCTTTTACTTTCATACCTAATCTATATTTAAATTTGGCTAAATCTTCTTGTGGATGATCGTCATTTTGGCTACATTACAAAATTGGGAAAAACAAAATCCCTGCTTGATGTTCCAACGAATTCATTTGGTTTCACATTTTGAAGGATGTTGTTCACCCCATGTTAGCAGTTCCATCCCTAGTACCCACTATTTGAACTTGGATTAGTGTACACCGATTATCACATTCAATGTGATCCACATTTATGTCATGTTTAGGCTTCCTAAGAAAAAGATTAATATTCTTAGGCCAAAAAAATGTTAGATGACCTGGTAACAGCGCTTTTTGGGTGGGGGGGGGTGGGGGAGTAACATTTCGACCTCTATAAACAAAAAGGAATATTCTGACTCAAATTCTTTGTTTTAAAAAAAAAATAGCAGAGGGTGTCAGTGGCTCTTCAGAGAGTTCAGGTTGCCACTATTTTGTGTTGGGCAGTTGTGGTTGCAGGAGAGGCCTGTTTTAGGCTTGGTGTCCTTCCAGGTTTTTCTCTCGTCTATT
>Ga0209611_10009922_pt1 | contig 14209 bp, 9 predicted proteins | sample S1TSphgellanicum_3_FD_187693 | JGI IMG/M metagenome (GOLD analysis project Ga0209611, IMG submission 187693) | Host-associated microbial communities from peat moss isolated from Minnesota, USA - S1T2_Fc - Sphagnum magellanicum MG (SPAdes) (version 2) | ecosystem: Host-associated > Plants > Peat... | reverse complement strand
GAGAATTCCAAGACCTACTTGACCATGCTCTCATTGACCATCGTCGGACTTCAAAAGATCATCCCCAAGCTGATGGCCTTGTAGAAAGGATGGTTCAAATGTGCAAGAAGGGACTTTAGAAGATTTGCCTCACTAAAAACAAAGAGGATTGGGACTTGGCCCTCCCTTACATTGCCATTGGTTACATGATGTCCAAACACGCCTCTTTATCTCATTTCTCTCCTTACTTTTTACTTTTTAGGAGACATCCCATTCCACCTTCTTCCATTTTTGCTCAAATGGACCAGGTTCTAGACTTGGACTCCCCAACCACTTGGGCTAGGGTCATTGCAGAAAAGGCTGCTCTATTCATGAAGGTTATGCCCATGGCCATAGAGAACATGTCCATTGCACAACATCGAGACACCTTACGGTATGCACACACACGAGGTGGCAGTTACAAACCTAAGGTGAGACAATTTGATGTTGGTGATTTTGTGTATTTCCAGCACAACCCAATGATACTCTAAACACTTCTTCTGGTCGCATTATCTTGAAGATTAAGGTGATTAGGCCTTCAGATGTGTTGGAGTTGCAAGGAGTTGACGGACACACAATTCGAGATCATTCCAAAAATTATGCGCCCTACCACTTGCCGAACTTGGATCCTACCATCATCACATCGACTTGGATTCCTCCACTTGATTATCCATGTCAGGTATGTCAGAGGACAAACGATGCTGCTTAAATGTTGCTTTGCGATAATTGTAATGGTGGATACTATCTTTTCTACCTCAAGCCAAAGCTCACTCAAGTTCCCGCCAACAATTGGTATTGTTCATCATGTTTTCCTACAACACCTTGATTCCTATTCAGACCATGCCACGCTTTTCCCGACTTAGGTCTAGGGGGGGATACATGAAAATTTCATTTCAGCCTCCTCTTGTGCATTGTATATATATATGTGCGTGTATATCTTTTTGGTTGATTAGTTTATACCTTTAACTGGCTTTAGTATTTTTGTTTAGTAGAGTTTATTACGGATTTACACCCTTATGACACCGTACGTCATGACACTACATGTCACGACAACTGTCATGCCCATACATGGCTTCATACATGATGGCCAATTACAGGCATACCCATGTGCGCTTTTAGAGTTAATGTACGGTTTTAGGTGATTGTACGTTATTAGGTATTTAGGGTTTTAGTTTGTTGGTAGCTGTATAAAAGGCCAAGCCCTTCCTTTCTCTTTTTAGTTTTTTTAGAATTCTTTTGTCATGAGAGTTTCCTCTATAATCATATAGGATTTCTAGATGCTCACGGCGGCCATTGCATGGCCACCGTCTACATACATTACATGTTCTTCTTTCTTTGCAATTTAATTCTTTCATTCATTCAATAATACATGAGAATTTCGTCTCAGCCTCGTCTTATGCATTGTATATATATGTGTGTGTGCATATCTTTTTGGTTGATTAGTTTATACCTTTGACTGGCTTTAGTCTTTTTGTTTAGTATAGTTTACTACGAATTTACACCCTTACAACACCGTACGTCACGACATTACATGTTACGACAACAATGATAACTTGCACAACAACAATAGATGAAGATTTGATATACGAAAACTTTGTAGACTTCTTAAAATTGATATACAATTGTTAGCAAACATAACAATATGCATTTGAAACATATCTTGGTCTAATTGGATTTTTGTGATCATGGTTTAGTTTCTAAAACTTGATGAAATAATATTATTGGCAAGGCATTAGTGCAATCGCTTTGTCTTTTGGAGTTTAGGGTTAGGAGGATCAAAGAAGGATGGTTTTCAATTTGCTTCACAATAAAAGCAACAACTTGTTGGATTAGCCAACACAAGTCATGGAAAGTAAAATCCTAGTTAATCCAATTGAAGATAAAGAAAACATCTGACCTAATCAAGCCAAAAGATCACGGCAAAAAAAGGTTGCAATGAATCTTGGTTTTCTAAGGAGAGGCAAATGGATAATTAAATAAGAAAAAAGATTTCACAAACGTAATAAAAAAAGGCATAACATTGATAGTTAATTGGAGTTAGCAAAATTTTCAACATTCTTTTGACCTCATCATTTGGCCATTTGAATGGAAAAATTAGGTCCATAAAAGATGGTTTGTATTGGTGTGTTAATAAAGGAAAAATAAATTATTGTTGATTGGATTCTTGGAATGCAAGCTTGTGGGCTTTTATTCACATTTCAACAACTTAAGCTCTAGGTGGTGAAATTTACCCAAATTCAACCTACCCCATTTCAGGGTGGGTTACTTGGATATTCTTGATGGTTTCGGTTTAAATGTAAATATCTAGAATTGTCAATTAGATTTGCAAAAGGGCTAAAGGTCTATAGAGCATAAGGTTTGCACTGCATGTACATCACTTTATTTAACAATCTTGCAACATTGTACATTCAACACAACTATCCCACAAATCACATACGAAATTATGATGAAAAAAGGATTCAAGCAAGGTGATAATCAGGGGTGAAAGTTCTAGCAAAAAGAAGTTCACAACAAGTGTATAACACCATTCCCAAGTCTAAAGAATGGATGATTGTAAACTATGTTATAAATGCAATTGGGGGATTTTGTTAGGATTCTTCATATTTCAAGCTAAAAGGATTAGAAATGATTACATTAAAAATTGCAAGCTAGGGACATGCATGCCAATGCAAAAATACATGGATGACATCTTTCCTTTTCAAGGAATGTTTGTCATTTTTCACAAGGTTAATTCCTTGAGGCATTTTTCAATCTAACATGCATATATTGATCCTAGATGGGGATGGGTCACATGTAATCCTAGAGGCAATAAAAAAACACAAAAACTTGGTTAAACATGGTGATTTTATTATCATACACATCTTAGGCATTGCATCCCTTCAATGTGAGTTGTTTCAAGCCTTTCAAGATTGGATTTAGAAAGGAAAAGACAAAAACATGGTCAGTAGGTCCAATTATTAGGAACCAAACAAAAGGACTCTTATTGGTTGGGTTGATAAAACATTGGAAATTTCATTTTTTCAATAAATCATTTTTAACAAATTGATATGTTCAAAGGCTTGTTAATAGTAATATGTTAAGGTTTATATATTAGATATTTACCAAAACTATGCCATTTAAAAAGAATTCAAATTGTGTGTTTTTCTTATTGCATAATTACCATTTGAAAACATTGGTTACATAGCATAAAAAATTGTTTAAATTATGTATTTCTTATTCATTAAATTGATTCTAAATTATTTGGATATGTATACCAATATTTTGAAAATAACATTGTACTATAAAAAAGTCCATTGTAGTTTTTTTATGTTTTTAAGTTTGAAATTCACAAAATTAAGTAGTGGTTACTATTGCTAATGGTATGTTTTAGTGTGATTGCACCATACCCAATATATCAAGTATAGAGATTGTTAAAACAAGAAACAATGTTGAAAACATGGAGCTTAATGATTTAAATTACTACATGTGGAGTGCAACCTAAATGTTATATTCTTGTAAAGGAAATAAGGCTAGTAAACTAGGTCATTGAACTAACAAAAAAATTAAAAGGACCTACACATGAGCCTTAACTTGAAGAGCTTAATTCTATAAGTCAAATTTTTAAAACAATTCATTTTGTAAATTTGTTGTTGTTGTCCCATCTACTCATAAGGAGGGCATGAGGGATATAAGGTCCATTAGTTGTTTACAACAAATCACATGTTGTCACATCTAATGAAGATTTTTTGGATTATGTAACAAAAAAATTTCGAAAAAAATAGTTGAACAAATCAGAAAGCAAAAAGGGAAGGAAATGGAGGAAATGAAAGCAAGGAGGGTAGTTGAATCCTTTAGTTTAGTTGAATGAACAACTCAATGTATGGTTAAATGCAATCAAGAGTTGCCTTCAACAAGGTTTGGTCTATTGTAACCATTAGAGGTGCAAGGGATAAATTCCACAACTCTTAAATTAGTTACAAAGTTCATCTTATTGAATACAAAGGTGTCAATTTAGGCTTTAAAACACCACAATAGATAAAGGCCAAGGCTAGGGTTAGGCCTAGAATGCATGTGAAGGGACATGTTCTATAACAAGGTTAGAACATGTAAGTAATGAATACATTTCCAACAACAAGAGGAAAGCAAGATCCAAGTTTAGGGTTTAAAGCTTGGGGGTTCAGATAAGAAAAGGTCAACTAGTAAAAGCTTGAGAGACGATGTAGTTTAAAATGAACAAAATTTAAAGAGAGGCTGAAGCTTACTAGAAAGAGGTTGAAGTTTAAAAAGAAGTTATAGCTTAGAGAGAGGTGTAAGTTTAAAAAAAAGCTATAGCTTAAAGAGAGGTGGAAGTTTAAAAAGGCACGAACTTAGAGAAATGTAGAAGCTTTAAAAAAAAGGCTACAACTTAAAAAGTAATGGGAAGTTTAAAGAGAGGTTGTTATAGTTTAGAGAGAGGCAATGATTGGAGTATATTTGTGGAAACAAATGTAATGTACCTATGTAATAAAAAAAACACAAATATACTCCAAAAAAAATTTAAATGATTTTTAGTCCTTATGAAAGTTGAAGGTATATTGAACCATGCCATTTCACATGATGTGAATTGTGTTTGGATACCATGTGACTAATTTGTGAATTTTTATTTCAAAAAATGAGTTTTTTCAGCAAAGATGCGATAAATGTGTGGTAAATAAAAAATTTGATAAGAAATTACATCCAAATAAAAAATGACAAGCATAACTAGATGGGTCAATTTTTGATTTCATTAAAATTGATTATTTTAATGATTAATGAAGCCTTAAAGTTGGTGTAGTGAAAACAAGATTGTGGCCCTATTATATTAATGTATATTATAAATATACTAATGGATTTTTCAATATAGGTAATGAAATTTATTGTTATTTAAAAAAAATACTACATAATATTAGTTTTGTAAAAATAATTGTTATAGAGCCCAAAAACCAAAATTGATATTCAAAATTAAATGTACTATGCTTTTGAAACAATTATATTGTATATACTATAATACTAGACCCAAAAATGCCCCAAAGGGGGTCACCATAATGTGCTTTCACCCTTGCATATTTACAAAATCCAAAATATCCAAAAAATTCCGCATCCCTTTGCACACCTAGGGCCATTTGAATTGTTCAATTTGGTCAAGAATTAAAAGCATATGTACAAAGGTTAGGGATAGAATTTGGATGTTTGGAATTAATTTTTGCAATCACATAGTTACCTTACAAAGCATAATTTTTTTGCAAAACTAGTAATTTGAGGGGGAATTGAACTTGGTTCTTTAAATAACTCTACCCAACTACATCACAAGTTTTTTGCCTGAATCACACCCCACATACACCTCACCTAAAACATTAAGACATCCAACCCCACACAATAAAATTAAAAGCCATATTGTTGATGAGTTCCACAAGTAAAATCTACATGCACACAAAAACTGAGTTTTTTCAAATGCAAATTGTAGTTCATATTTGAAATTCCAACAATCTTTAAAAAATACAAAAGAAACAACAAAAAAGCCCCAAAACAACAAAGAAGAAAAGGATGACATAACAAAAAATTGGCAACAAATTAAAAGGAGAAGATTGAAGTCTCACCTTGCAAGGTCAATTTGTTGAAAGTTGTAGTTGAGAGACCAAGAAATTAAAAGCTATTGTAAAAACACTTGAAAAGATGAGTGCGCATAAACATGATGTGAAAAACAAAGACAAAAACTCAAAAACCAAAAACCACAATGCATATATGAAACATAACATACCTTAAGTTAACGACACTCAAGACTTGAGATTGTTGCAAACATTGCAAAAAATTACAAAGGTGTCAACATTTTGTCAATGAGAAAGTTTGTGACAAGGACAAAAACACAGTAAAACTTTGACGTTGCCTAAAAAGAAACACACAAAAAAAATAAAATACCCCCTAAATCGTAATCCAAGCTCCATATTTGAGATTTAAGTCTTAAGCACCATATAGGCAGGCATATGCATATGTATAACCCTACTATCCATTTCTAGGCCCCTAATAACATTAGCATGTGGATAGCCAGCATGGGAATATATGTAGTTAAAAATTGTTGCTTGAATGCCTTATGCCAAACATGTGTAATCCTGGATTATTAAAAAAAGAAGATTCTGGATATGATTACATGTATATCGGGCTACTAATGGGATTCATATCCAGATTTTCCCAGATGGATGGCCAACACTGGTTTGAACTTTGAACTTACCATAAGGGGCAGAGTGATTACTAGATGAACTGCTTGATCCTCTCTAGTGGTTAGCAACAATATCCATATTTTTCATATAAAAAAAAGTCAAAGGGCCCCCAAGTCTCTACAATTAGAAAAAAAAGGTTTTGGGATTAGGGAAATTTGAAAAGAAGTTTAGGGTTTAAATTCTTTTTGAAAAGTGTTTTAGGGTTCATGAATAATTCAAAAGGATAAGTAGGGAAAATTCCAGAAATGGATATTTTTGGACTCTAGATATACAATGAAATATTTTTAAGAACAATAAATATCAAATGAAACATGACATATCCAATTGCTAAAAATTGGGGGTCCTGAAAAACTGCTTGTGAGCATGATCATTGAAGGGAAGCATTGGAAACAGTAGATATTTTTTTCCTTGCCGAAATTTTGAATGGTTTTTCTCGAAAACGAAGCCTAAAGATCAGTGTTTGTTGAGGCGTGTGATTGCCAAATGTTCTATTCTGAACCAAATTTTGCTGAAAATTTGTCTTACAAAATGATTGCACTAGGTCCCACAGCATTGCAAAATTGGAAAAGAAAAACAATCGCAAAGAAACGTACCAAGTAGAGTGCACTCAGAAGTTAATGCTAACCCCTAGAAATGCACCTCAACCTGTTGCAGGATTTATTTTATATAGCCAGTTGACAATTCTTTTTCAAAATGGCTAAACAATATGTGTGTTTTTATTTTGTTTTTGGGTTGCCAAATTTCTGATTTTTTAATTTTAATTTTTTGAAAATAGCCAGTCTATTTCTCTACAGGGTTCTAGCAATGTAGTCAAAATATGTGAAGGATACTTAGGCCGACTTTAGACAAGGGTCCCAGGTCCAGGGACCAATGAATTCAAGCAATCTATTGGTTGAAAGCTTTAAAATTGGTCCCAAGGCCTTTAGACGAGGGTTCAAGACCAAAAAGTGGCAAATTGAGGCTAAACCTACATGGCACCTGTTTTGAAGGGAACATCAATTGGTTCAGACCAAAAAACAGTGCTAAAAGGAGAGCTCCTGATTTGGAGAACCAAGAATCAGGCTTGGGACCAAGGTGCAGTCCAACTCAACGATTCAATTTGCTTCAAATCAGTCCAGTTCAAATTGGTTCCTAGGAAATTGGACTCTGGACCCTCGTCTAAAGTGGGCCTTAAGCATTTTTACTTTCATATCCCTTTCATACCCAAATTTGGCTAAACTGCCTTTTGGATGATTACCACTTCAACCACCTACTCACAAAAGAGAAAAAAAGAAAGAAAAAAGACAAAAACAAGCAATGATTTGATGTCAACTTGAAGTCATTCCATGTACAAAATGTTGACGAGTACAAATTCTACTACTTCCTCACTTTGATTCAATATCAAAGTCAACTGGAATTCATTCGATGTCTCGGAAAATGTCGACTAGAGAATTTACTACTTTCGCTGAATTCGGAATGCAACTGGAATCCATTCCATGTCAAAAATGTTGGGTAGTAATATTTACTACTACTTTTGCTCAATTCGAAGTCAACTCGAATGCTTCATTTCCAACGTCTAGAACTGAATTCGACTTGCAGAAATTTAGCAATGATTTGGTTGAATCACTTTTGCTGTAAAGGTCAAAATTGTGTGCCCGCCTAAAAATGAGTACGCGGAGCCTGGCTGGAGAAAGATTTTGAGCTTGAATTTTGGGCAGTGATCGCTAGATGCAGAGCTCATGTTTATCCTCTATAGTTCCACAAGGAAATTGGCTCCACAAATGAGTCGTCTTCGTCATCAGAATCGTCCTGTCTCGGAGACGGGAAAATGACGCTGTTCACCCATTCACGCTCGTATGGATCGTCGAAAATTTGCTGCCCGGCCGCCGCACTGCTACTCCAGACGCTGTAACTGCTGTTGTTGGAGTAGTTTCCATACGAAGGAATTGTGGCTGGCGATACTGTGTGGTATTGTTGCTGCACGGATTCCGCGGCTTGATGTGACCACGACGGTCCCGTGTATGTGATGTCTTCCAGCTCTTCTTCTGCTTCCTCTTCTTCTTCTTCTTCATCGCCGCTGTCGGACGTGGTGGATGTCGGGGAAAGGAACTCGCTGTAACTGAAGGGACGTCCCACGCAAGCAGCAGCTGACGCGACAGCGGCTGCCTGGATTTCGTGCCTGGAGTAGCGACCGGGCGTTCCGCTAGGGATAGTAGGGTTATGGTGGGGGAAATTGGGCTGCGAATTGGGACCTCTAATGCACACCACGGCTGCGTCGTAAGCGTGCGCCGCTTCTTCAGCCGATCGGAATGAGCCCAACCAAATACGAGATCGCGTGATTGGGTCTCTGATCTCCGACACCCATTTTCCCCATCGCCGCATGCGTACGCCTCGGTACTGGCGCGCTGGCTGCGAGCGAGCCCCATTTCTCTGGTACGACTGCCTCCCGGACATCATGTCGATCAATTCTGGAGTACAATCAAATACTAGGTTTTTGCGGACTGATCTGAGCTTGCTGATGAACTTTCAGATCGTGAGTTATGAAGTTATCTAAAGTGCGGATTGAGCACTGAGAGATCACGACTCATCCACTCACAAACAGAAGTGTCTATGCAAATCCTCAGTGAGAAAAAGCGAGGGCGATGGCGTTGTTATAGCCGACGACTAGCTCTTTGCGCGCACACGCAAATCGGCATACCGAACTTCGCGACAAGTGCCTCTTCCGCGAACACGCAAATCCAGACTCCGAACTTCGCGAGTCTGCAGCAGCAGGGAGAGAGGAGAAAGAGCGAGCAGCGCGGTTCCCGGAGCCATAAGACTGGTTGCCACGTGTCATACCACGTGCGTATTTTTTCTGTCACGCTGCAACTGCGGGGCCCAGTTGCCTTCATTATTTTGCTCACGTTTTTATTTCGCGTGAAGGGTCCAGATGTGGTGTGACGAGTCCCAGTAGGAACGGTTGATGCTTTTCAGGGACAATAATGTGGGTCTTCCCCCCCTCCCACTCCCCTTCAATGAAGGCCCCTTCCCTTCCTTCCTTTTTTGGAAATGATAATTTGGGGGCAGAGGGTAGACCCTAGGATTTAGGGGTTTAGAACGTTTTTGTTTTCTGGGACATGAGAAGGGTTTTGCCATACTAAGGGCAACTTAAGACGAGGGTCCAAGGTCCAGGGACCAATGAATTCGAGCAATCTTATTGGTCGACAGCTTTAAATTGGTCCCAAGGCCTTTAGACGAGGGTCCAAGACCAAAAAGTGGCAAATTAAGGCTAAACTTATATGGCACCTGTTTTGGAGGGAAAATCAATTGGTTCCGACCAAAAAACAGTGCTAAAAGGAGAGCTCCAGGTTTGGAGAACCAAGAATCAGGCTAGGGACCAAGGTACAGTCCAACTCAAGGATTCAATTTGCTTCAAATGAGTCCAAATTGATTCCTAGGAAATTGGACCCTGGACCCTCATCTAAAGTAGGCCTAACAATAATTACACATGATTTTTGTGTGTGATCACTACAAGAACCAGGGATAATTAACTCAGGGCAACAGGGCAATTTTTTTTTAAAATAAAACATTTCAACCCTGGGAAGAGATCTAACTCTTCCCAGGGTTGAAATGTTTTATTTAAAAAAAAATGCCCATGCTCTAAGGGCTAAGCCCAGGCCCAAAATGATGACAAAAAGTTCTAGGAATCGAAATTTCAGGGAGCAGATAAAAGGGCTCAACATGTACTACTCTCTAGAGGGTTCTTTTGGGAGCAAGGGGGCTGTTGAGATGTTTCGAGGTTTTGTGTTCTCACCATGTTCCCAATGTGTTCCCACAAGGTCTCCAATGTTTCCCAATGGTGTTCTTAATTAATATGTTCTCAAACTTCTCATGTGTGTTCCTTAATCTGTTCCCAATAGTACCATACTTTATCCCATATCTTTTGTCTAAGAGTGTACCCTTGTGTCTCTTGCTTTTACTTTGCTTAGGACCCTTTGTTTCGTCAACTTTTGACCTCTTTGACTCTCTTTGGTTTCATTTGATTGGGTTTGGTCATCTGGTGTGGTGGCTTGTTGTTGGGCTGTTGTCTTGTGATGATGTGGTTGTTCTTGACTCTCTGAATTTAAGTTGATAAGGCTGTTTTCGTCTCCTCCCCTTTGGGGTTTCCTTCAAGAGTGTACCTTTGTACCCTATATTGCTAGATGGAAGCAAGGGTTTAGAGAAATACTCACACTATTAATCTGGATGTTCATAGCCAGAGTATTATTTGGTTTTAGGGCAAATAAAAGAGACCAGCCCATCACCCAAAAGAACTTTGAAGGACCTCACAACTAATTAATACAACTAACAATAGGTATTCATGGAATGACAAACAATAACAAGGGGCATGTCACACTGTGGCCTTGCCATTTACATTAAAAAGTATCTTAAAGCAAAAGAAGAATAATGGAAACTCAAATATTTCACCATGCAAAAATATAATCTTCAAAAAATCCTCTAAAAGAAACCCAAACCCTTCAAAATATTATAACCCTATAATTAAACTGAAGTTTCAACACAAGCAAAAATATCATCTTTCAAAAACCCTCATATAAAAATAGATCTATTGCCTAGGGGCCAAAATCCCTTAAGCTACTATACTCTTTGATGAATTTAAATACAATAATATCCTTGCCTTGGTAGGCAAGGCCGACAAAGCAATTTGTCAAGGTTTACTTGGGTGACTGATTTGGATTCAGTTGGGTGTACCATGCCTATGGCGGTTACATTCAAATGAGGCAGAGCCAATCAGTAGCACTTACTTCTGCCATTGTTTTGGGTCATGTGTTGTCACCATAACATACTTTAGAAACATTGCACCTTATGGGAACTACCCAGCCGATCGAATCCCTTCATTGAATCATGAGTGCCCAACCACACAGAGAAAGAAAAGACAAATCCTTTAGTTCAATTAGACATGTATAATACCGTAGTACCTTGGCCATTTCAACACATGTCCATTGAATAATTAATTATTTTTTGAAAATTCATCTTAACAAATGGAATATTCTTAAATATTCGAAATTATCGGTCACAATATTTTTGTATTTGGAAGAAATAATTTTTGAGAATTTCAACATTTCTGAGATTAATATAATTAGTGTTGAATTGGCCAAGGTACTAGGGTAATGTCAGAAACACATGGGATTTGAGATCCCTCTGGCCCCCCATGTAGTCCCTTTGTGGGCTTACATGCCTTCAGGTGAACATATGCAGGGAAAAAAAACCATGGAGATTTTGGAGTTTTAGAAGGATTTTGAACAAGGGCTGGTGTGCACCAGAAGATTCCCCTTGAATTGGATTCTTGTCTAGGGCAAGGCCTGGTCATGAGGGCCTCTCTTAGTTGGAGGCCTTAAGGTGTAGGCCCCGAAATTAGGGGAGGCCCAAGGAAGTAGGCCCTTTCCAATGTAATGTACCTAAAGGTTTTGTACCCTGCATGTCGATGGTGGAAGGTCTCTTTGATTGATGAATGAATCTTTAATGGGGCCCGTTTTCAAATACTAAGAAAAAAATTTCAGTATTTTACATTCATTACAAACTGATGATGGATGGCCGTGAGGGATCTAGACACAGGGCCCTTTCCTTTCCTTCCACAAGATTGGGCAAGGATTATGCATTCATGTGACTACGCTTTAATAATAGAACTAGCTTGGAATTCATGCATACAAAATAAGTGACTCCCAAACACACTTCTAGAAGATACCTACTGACTTAGAACTAGATTATGCAACTAAGTGCTTTGCATTTAAAGATCTAAAAGTAAGGGGAGACAAATGATTTGATATTCCACTTATTTCAAAGATCTACTCCATTGTTATTGCATATCATTCTAATTCTTTCATGTGAAATTTGGATTTTAATTCTGTTCTCAATATCATGCAAAGGAGGAGAAATTTTGCTTTTGTTAGATGTAAAGCATTCGAGGTAATTTCAAATGCAATTATGTTTAAACCGATGTGAAATTAATGTAAATAGCATGACATAGACCTCATATATTTTACAGCTTAATTTTGTGGAGGAACATATGTAGAGATTGAGGTGTCGATTAAGTAATTGCCCTTTGGTTTTGAGGATTGCTAAATTTTCTTCCATTAGTTACAAGGTTAACGGACCTTAAGTTGGGCACAATTTTTAAGGCCAACACATATAATTGCAAACGTTACTTTATCTTGCCCAAGTTTGATTGCATTTCCTCCACGAGGTGGGAGGTTTTGCCTGGAAGCTGATAAACGTGTTTTGCAATGGGGGGAAACAAGTTGGAAATGGCAAGCAACAACCTGACAACACTGCAAATTATTTTTTTAAGCTTCTTGCCAAGGAAGGGACAACAGGGACCCGCAAAAAGCAAGTTCATTTCAGGAGAAAACAGTGCAACAGACACCCACATAAAGACAAGGTTGGAATGGGCCACAGTGAAGCATGACTCACCTGTACACCGGATGGATGGTATATGCACAGGAAACACATTTTCATTAAAGTTATCCGTAAAGTCATCCTCTCTTTCAACCCCTGTCCCCTCTGCTTTCACCCTCTGTCTCTCTTTCAGTGGTATCCACAGAGTAAGGAAATATTATTAAATCTCGGTATGAAATGCTGAAACTCAGCATTCAATGCACAAGATTTTAGAGTAATTGTAGTAGTTGTACGGGTAGGAGCAGTGAAAATATATGTAGCAGCAGTGGAGGCGCTCATGAAAAATGAAGGAGGGGATGAAACTCAGTTTACCACCAAAGTTGGTGGAAAAACTAGTTTGGGTCCCAGATATTTCGTTTTCTAAAATTTCATTCCCAGTTACACATTTGATGCCCTATCATGCCGAAACTGATTGTTCTCGCCCCCTAATCGCCTGACTTTGCTGAAAACTTTATTGTATTAATAGTATCCCCTAGCTAACCAAGCATGGTTCGCTATGTAATAACCATCCACATGTATCTACCGATCTAGTAACCACCTACCTACTTATGTAGTAGAAAGGAACCACTTACATTGGTAGTGTGAGGTTGAAGTAGGAAGGTTACAACATAGAAATTTCAAAAAGCCCCTCAAAATGCTCTTTCTCTATGGTCCTTAGGTAGATTCAATTTTGTGAAGAATTACAAAAGGAAGGTGGGCATAATTAAACACTCTAAGAAATCAAATTTGAGCTATGAACCCTCTTGGATGTATGTTCAGTTGTCTCACTGCCTACATGCATGTTCTATTCCTAGACATGGTTACCACCATTTTTTTGCCTCAATTATTACCCCTTTTACAATGCACACAACTTATTGAACTCCTCCAATTGTTATCATGAAGCAAAAAAAGGTCAACCCAATTGAAAGTCTCTTTGCACCATTTCATCCCATGAAAATATGAGCATTCCAACTAGGGTACAATACCTTATGACCATACACTTTAGGACTCAGTGTCCTCTAGCATCTAGGTTGTTGCATGTCTAGTGTTGATCTCCCAATGGAAGTTGTAGCCCATCTCCTAGCACACCTGGGGTTGTTTGAATTGTTGAATTTGGTCAATAAACAAACAATATATGAGTTCCCAAAGTAGGGGACCCCTTTTGATGGGAAAAACTTTCAACCAAACACATGGGAGATTGTTGAGCAAACATTTGCACCATGTGTGAGTGCCCAAACAAATATGTAGAGGCATTGCACAAGTTCTGACTTTTGATCAAAATGGATGGATGCAAAGAAAGGTTTGTTATACATTAATGATTGAGATTAAAATTTGAAACAGAGCATGAAATTTATGCTTATGGGCAGCAAAGATTTGTTAAACCCTAAAATCTTAAATGATTGGAGGCATCACCTTAAACTCTTGGATTAATCCTTAATGCTCCTACTTCACACAAAATCAGTTTCATCCTGTTTTTCATGCTCATAGTCTAAATGTGAGCTTGTGGTTTGGTTGCAAGAGATGCAATCTTGTTCATCAACTACTCCTTTAGAATATATATATATATATATATATATATATATATATGT
>Ga0209611_10009919_pt1 | contig 14212 bp, 6 predicted proteins | sample S1TSphgellanicum_3_FD_187693 | JGI IMG/M metagenome (GOLD analysis project Ga0209611, IMG submission 187693) | Host-associated microbial communities from peat moss isolated from Minnesota, USA - S1T2_Fc - Sphagnum magellanicum MG (SPAdes) (version 2) | ecosystem: Host-associated > Plants > Peat... | reverse complement strand
AATGATGTTTTGAGGCAAAAATATGTATTTACCCTCAATTCATCTCAACCAGTGGGTCGAACAAGATTTGAATTGGATGACCTCATACACAGTGCAGTACATATCCAATTGACATCCATTTTGTCACTTACAAGCTAGAAACAAACAAGAGCCAAATATAATGAGAGAGCTATGGGCAATAAAGTCAGAGTGCAAGTCAAGAAGAGTGATAGAAATACGCTTACAAAAGCCAGATGCAGTAAAGCAAATGCAAATAGGCAGCACACAGTTGATGTTACAGTCACTGCATCAAGACGCTTCTTTGACAAGCTCTTCCCACCCAGCAGATTCAAGAATTATCCCCTAATAACATAGCAGTTGTTGCTGGAAAGCTTCACTCACATCAGTTTAACATGTTCCAAGTTCTAAATCCACTTCCCTTGTAACTACATATACCACATGCTAAATCAATCAGTTGTGGAAAGGAATTGAGGAACTGCAACACAGTCTGAGATTCAAACATGATATATGTACCTCACAACCTCTTCTGTCTAGTGGCCGATGATACATTCAGATACAAGAAGTGTTGAGTGTCAAGCTCATAGTGCACAACCTGGGTGAGAAGAAGATAACGAACACTAGAGAACCACATTGCCAATGCAGAAGGTGCACTCAAAGAAGTCACACTGGAGCAATGCACAAGACACAAGCAATGTCAATGCTGTTCAGTGGCGCAATTCAGTGTTGCAGAGCCAGACTGCAGATGGAGTTCAAAATCTGATTTTTACCTTAAATAAAACTGTAAAAACCTGTTCCTCATAATGGTTTTGAAATTTCAAAACCATGGTTTTTTGCAGCTATGGTGTGAGTGAGGTTTAGGATGCAACTTGAAACAATAAAGGTGAGAAGAATAGCGATAGCAAGAAGGATAGCATAAGAAGGGTTCAAGAATTGATTCCTATATCTTGTCCTCAAGGACTTTACACAACCAGTTGGCCTTTAAAATTATTTATTTTATTACAAACATGAGGCCAAACAATAAGCCAAAATTGCTCAATATTTCCCTTTACTGTCCCAAACTCATCATCTAAAGGGGCATTAAACAAAGTTCGCAACTTGATACTATATAGAAGAAGAGGAAGAAGGGGAATAAGACAATGGCGTTATTGTCCCTTCTTCAAAACAGAAAACTCTGCATGTTTGGCTTCAAAAAGCCCCTTAATTCAGATTTCAGTTTCCATCTAACCCAAAAGTGTTATAGCTGAATTGCTTGACAAGCTCAAGATTGTGTAAATTATGGCAAGCCTCGATAAGTTGCTTTGGAAACTGTGCAATACATGGGCAATGCAACATAGATGAAACAAGAAAATTTGTCTTTTGGGTGAAGGCTGTGATCAGATTCAATGAGGAGCTTTGTCACTTAATGCAGAAATATCTTTCATAATATGATTAAGCTGGTCAAAGATGATTAAACTATGAGATTGCACAGAAAAGCAAGAATTATTGTAGAATATTCAGTGTGGACAAAATCTCTTCCAAAGACCAGGAATCAAAATTTGATTTCTCAATAACTGAGCTAGAATGTAAGATAGAATCTGCTAAGAGCACACAAAGGCGCCAGTTTGTTTATTCATCACCTTCCTCATTTAGGGCATTGAGCCAGGAATCAAGGCTGCCTTTCACTCCTCATAAGACAACTTCTCCATCTTCCAGCTGTTCCATCAAATTATGATGATTTCTCAATCAGTTCAAGATTGTTCCTTTCAAGCAGGCAGATAAGAATAGAGAACAGAAAGCTAGTAGCTGGACATCTTTCTTGAGGCCGCACCAAAAGCAGAAGAATTCTGCTTGTGAGCCTACCGAACTTGACCACCACTTAACCCCCAGAAACAAAAGACCATCAGTGTATACAAATATGGCACTAGATGTAGTCACAATTTAGTAAAACTATATTACAAGATGAGGCAACTATCAGGAGAGGCAGCAACTCACATTTTCTTCTCAGTAGGAGCCTTCTTCTCAGTTAGCTGGGTAGTTGGGTCAGCATGAATGGCCACATGCACACTGGTGTACATCTCTGCAAGATCATCAGCGTCCAAGCCTTCTTTCAGCAGCCCACTGAAATGGGCTGGGTACTTCTCAGGCTCTTCCTCCTTCAGAAGCTGTAGCCCATCCCCCCAAAGAGAATCAGTATTTTTGCCTCTGGAGACTTTCTTGTGGTGAAGGACAAGATAATTTGTACAAAATTCACCTAAAAGTAGTTCTAGGTCAGGTCATGGCAGCTTGGAAAGAGAGAAACTGAACCTTCATGTAAATCAGCAATGTGACCACCCAGGATGTACTTGTGGTGAGTTTCCCTGTTGCTGTTCAGGTTCTCTCCATGATGAACTCAGATCTTCAGACTTGAAGAACCCACCATGGCCAGCAGCAAAACTTTGCGAGAGAACCGATGACCAGCTGATCCCTAGCTGACACCTCCTAGCACTTCCATCCACTCATTTTGTTTAAGGTTGCTGCTGCTGTTGTTGCTCTGCATGATCAGCTGCTGCTTCTTCCAATGCATCACCGAGTAGTATCACTCAGACAGAAGTCATGCTGCACAGGTGCTGTGAGAACTCTCTCAGATGATCATGCTGGAAATTTTTGTGTTCTCAAGCTGATCAAGCTCCACCAACTTCAAAGCCTGGTCACTGATCCTGCCACTTGTGGAGCTGCTGCTCCCACAAACCAGCCTCTGATCAAAAGCACAGCTAGCTGCTCCATGAGCTCCACAAGCGATCCATCTCTACAGCACAACGAAACAAAGTTTTGCATCCAGATGCTCTGAAGAGCTCAAGCTCTCTCTCTCTCTCTCGATCTTGAGCTTTCTCGATCTCGATTCATCTTGATCTTTTCTGGTAATGATTTTGAGGAACTGAGGAGATTTGCAAGCTCTTACTTCAGACTCGGGAATTTGATCTTGGACATGTCCATCATGGGAGCTTTCAGTTTCATAGCTCAAAATTTTTGTTCAGTGTCATTAGCTGCTCATGCTCTGAAGTGGCTATCCATCAGACATGATTTTAGGATGCTTGGTTGCTCGATCTCAGATTGGGTGGTGTCAACTGAAACAGAAATCTTCTTTTGAAGAAACTTTTTTTTCTGGTCGGAATCAATTTGTGTGTTGATCTTGGATCTTGATCTTTCATCATAATCTTCAAAGATCACAGCAGAGTAGTAATATGATTATTATGAGAGCTGTATGGATTCTTATCATGATCTTGACTGACTTTGCTTGCAACTTCAACTACAGAACAGTTCCGTCCAGTCTCTTCAATCATATAATATCTGGTTCTTCTAGAATCTTTCATGCTTTTGTTGTTGGGTGCTTGGATTTCAAAGGACACACATGTAGGTTTCAAAGGAACCCATTGAATGTTTTTTCTCCTTGTCTTGGAGTTCTCACTCTTTTTTCCAAATCTCAGGCTACCCGGGCCATTGGAGAATCCTATTTGGAAAGCTACATCCTTGAGTTTCTCCATTTGCAAGCAGCTCCGATGAGCATAGATTTGGCTGCCATCAGTCAGAGGTCCAAATATTTGAAGGTTCACAGGAAAGTCAAATTCTTGATTGATGAATTTGAGAGTCACAAAGTGATGCAGCTGGTGGGTAGACTGGGTATTCTGCCAAATGGAAATGCCAAAACCTGAGAACAAGTTCACAACTTCCATGTGATGATCCGGCAGGTCTTGCTTTCTGAGGGGAAAGAGAGAAGACTCCAGCTCAGTACACCTCTGAAAGTAGCAGTGCAAAAATTCTGAACTAAAAAATAGAAAGTGGAAACATGAAAAATGGTCAGAACCTAAAAATAATTACTCTCCCTACTTCTACAGTACCTTCAACACCCCTAGATGTTGTCTAGGGGATCTATCGACCATTTACCATTATTGTCTTTATTTTCTTACACTTACAGGTCTCACGGCCCTGCTTGTCACTTGTAGCACCTCAGGAAATCCCTCCTTTATTCTCTACCATTTATAACCAACTACCTTCCCTGATAGCTTGTGCTTACCACCTACTATTATACCTTTTAGTTTATACGCAATTATTTGTTAGTCTACCTTTTTTTACTTTCCACCATTAAGGATTGGCTACTACCTTCTTATGGTAGCCAATAGCATAATGCTCCAAAGGCTACCAAATGGGAAGCCTCGTTATTTTATGTCCTAAAAGAAATGCAAAAATATTATCACAAGGAATCATCCTACTTGTACATTACTAACTACTCTACCTTCTACCTTTGATAAAATAACAATACTTCACAAGAAGCTTGAGTCCTTCAACCATTTTCCATTAAAATCACACATAAAACACATACATCTTTATCTATTCTTCCCTTCCTTCTTTATGAGAGTCCTACATTCCCAATGTTCCCACTCCAAAAGTTTCAAATGCCTTTCCCAATCCTCTCCCACTTCCTTTAGTCCCTCTTCTCCACATACCACACAAGGCCCACATTGACCCCTAGAAAATAAGGCCCTTATCCTAATCCCTTCCTAGAAATCTCCTAAATGACTAGGTGGATTACCTCCAACCATTCACTAACATGAACTACCTAATTCCATTAGTTTCGCTCCTTGGGTGAAAGATGGTAAGTCTACCATTAGTAACTATTAGTTATTAAAAGGCATATGGAACTAATTAGTCTAGAAATTTCTACATGTTAACAAATTTGTTTTTTGGGCTTTTTTCAAATCAAATGTTGATGAACTTTTATCATTTGAAACAAAACAAAATTTTCGTTGTATTTTGTGTCATTCCATTGCTCTGGGTGTTCATGTTTTGGGATCCAAAACTTGAGGTAGGAACGGATTAATTTCTTATAAAATTAAAATTTCAGCCACGAAAAAACATTGTGAAACCGAACATTTTGACTTTTAAAAAATGTATGTTAGTGAAATTGTATGATGATGTTTTGTTGATTTATAAATGTTTATGAGAAACAAAGTTCCAAGGTTCAAAAAGTGGTAACTTTAATATCCATTTTTGTGTTTTTTAGTAGTACAACATATAAAAAATCAAATGAACAAAAAAAATTCATTGATGATCATGTTAGTTGTTATGAAGGGGTTACGCCAGGCCTCATAAATTTGTGCGTTTTATTTTTAGACGCACAAAGTGCACAAAATAAGGGCAATGTCGACGCACAAAATAAGACATATGTGCATAGTCTATTTTTTGGGATCTGGGAACATTTTTGTATTTCCAAACACACCAAGAGGGCCGTAGCAATGAGTGTGAGTACGTCAGGCCTCATAATTTGTGCGTTCTATTTTTAGACGCACAAAGTGCACCAAATGAAGATGGATGCACAACTTTGACCAAGGGAGAATGCACAAATTAGCTTATTTTGTTTGATTTGTGCGAACGCACAAATTTATGAGGCCTGGGTTACGCCCTTTAAACATAGTTGAAACATATGGATGAAGTGATTTGAATTACAAAAGGACCCATGATTAGTGTTTCCATCATGTAAAACCCTAATTGAAGAAGTATTACTTTATATGATGATATGCACATTTGAAAAGTTTGTTTTCTCTTATGTCACTATTGTAGTTTTTGTCACACCAACATTTGACCTTTGGATGAACAAAGGTGCACTTGATACTTTTGCCCTTGTGAATTTTTTTTAACATTGGGTTGGGATAAAAACATGTCACAATTGGTCTATTTGAGGCAAAAACATTATAAAAATTAATCTTGTTAGTTAATTGCAAGTTTTGTTTAAAGAATATAAGTTGATTAAGAAAATTGTTTGTTATGTGAAAGATAAGGGCACAAATTTGTTTACAATGATAAATGTTCTTAAACAAATTATTTACCATGAAAAATTGACGCATTTTTCAATTTGCCATTATGTCACTTTTGATGAGGATATAAGGTTAGGTTCATAACCCATGAACATCAAATTTGCACAATCTTCAATTCAAGCTTATATAACATGGCCAAAAAAATTAGGAAATTAAGGAAGGGTAAAATGGACAAAGGCTTGTTTGGATGTAGGTTTGTGACCACAAAGTTAAGCACACCAATGAAAATAAGGTTTGCCTCCAAAATGGCAATGTTCTAGTAAGCTTGTCACAATCAACAAACATTGGCTTTACAAGGAAAAGTCCCAACACCACAAATTTGGGCCATTTTAGAAATCATTGTTCTAACCTTAGCCCCAATTGTATCAAATTGTGTGTTAAATTATCAACATTGTGGTTACTAGTTGCTAAGTGATGCGCTTACAAATGGAATTAACCTTTGTGTGAAATTGACCAATGAGAAACTTGAACTAGAAATTAAGATGAACTTTATTCCCCCATTTCAATTTGTCCAAAAAAGTAATTTGTTAGCAAGTAGGATGTGATTGAAAGTCATTCGTGTGCTTGTTCTAGTTATGGATTGTTTACATCAATTTGATCCCAAAAAAACTCACATGATTTGGCTCTAATGTTTGATCCCATATTCAAGGATCTTTTTATTCTACATAATTATGTGGGAATAGAAATAGCCATAATTTTTCATAATAAGGTATGATTTTGAAACTCTAATTCCTTTTTTGTGTTCAACTTATCAAAAAGTTGTCCTTTTGTACAACACCCATCAAAATTTGGCTCCCAAGAATAGCCATTGGTAGTGTTTGGTGTAAGATTGACTCAAGATTGTCATCGAACATGCAAGTTTTTTTATTTTCCTAATCACATGTAAGTTTTTAATTTATAGAATCATGTGTTTTAATAAAACATATATAAATCAAATTTGTAATGCTAACAATTTTTCTTTGACTATAGATGCAACAAGAAATTGCATGTTTTTGAAAGTGGTGGAAAACACATGAAGCGTAATTTCCTATTGCACTTGGATATTTGGCTTGTTAAATTTTAAGTATTGTGAAAAGCCAAACTGAAGCATAATGATTTTTTTCTATCATTGGGACTTTGATATGGCTTTGTAGATGTCGACTTTGAATTAAAAACAAATAAACTTGTTTATATGGCAAATTTTGATTTAAAAATTTGCATTTAAGTTTAGTAGGGCAAGTGGCATGTAGTCCAATTTGAACTCAATGGCCTTTCGTTTTATAGATGTTTAGGAATAAAAATTGAAATATTTTTATGCAACTTTATTATTGTAATTTGACATCACATTTGTGCATTGTCCCACTAGATTTAAGCCTTTAAAGAGTTGTCTAAATAAATTACAAAATATGAAAAAAAAATCTCATTTTCATTAAATAAGATAAAAAATTTATCCTTTTTAATCCTAACAAAGGGTATATGATAGAAGTACTCAAACCTTACCTTAATGGAAAAAAATCATAATTTACCCTTACCCATTGAATAAAGAAATTGAAAATTTGTTCACACCTTTACCTTGTGATATATCAAAAATGATATACCCACACACATTGCTCTTGACATCTTTTCATTAAGCTCATGTGAATATAGATTCTACAATCACAACAACTTTCCATTATGTTTTAGTAACAAGTTGTGTCACTCTCATCTCACATCTCATACAACTTTCTTGGTCAAGCATTGATCAATTGTAAGAGTTGTGAGAACCATGAGTCAAACTATAACTATCCATAAAGGACATCTGTCTTTTTTTTCAATGAGATCATGCGTTCCTCAATTCTTAACATGATTAACTACACATTTGCAACGGACTTGCAACTCTCCAATGGAAAGCAACTGACATGCAACAAAAAAAACAAGGCCCTATATCAATGGCTTTCTGTTAGGTTGCTCTGATTGTAGTTCCAAACAGCAGTCCAATGGAAAGATGACCTCAGGTGAACCACCAGCACCCACAATTGGAACCATGGTCAAAACCTCAAAATTCATTTGAATTGCTTCTTAAATATTATAAATATAACCCATGCATAGTCCGAATTAAAAACTTCTTGGGTTTAATTTGGCCACTTTAAAGAGGCCTCACTCAAGAAGGTGAAGGGTACCAGTGTAGGTGCTGCTGGTTCACTGTGGCCTGGAAAGATGTCCTTAGTAGTTTTTTAAAAATAAATAATTTTAATTTTAAATAAAAAATTTAGTTTCTAAATTAAGGGGGAAATTATTGTGACTGCCCATAAATCCAAATAAGTCACCCTAGAGGGCTACTTATATGCACTTTCAATGCCAAACAAAATCCCAATCAAATTAACAATATTCACACCACAAATTCAGGGAAAGGTAATGTCCAGTAACAGGACCAGGTTCATTGTTTGCTATATTGAATGGACCTCCTTTGCATATCAAGCTACTCCCCCATCATCCTCCTACCTACCTACCTACCTACCTCCTAAAAGCACTCGCAGAAAGTCAAGGGTTCTGGTACAAAATTAGCTATAATCAATATCCTCTAAGAGGCCAAAAAAAGAAAAAACCCTAATTTAAATATTATAATAAAAACCCCTTTTTAAAAATTAATTATATTATTATTAAGTTATCAGTGATCAGTGCCAAAATTGCCTACAATAGAAAATGATGCTTAAGATTTTTGACTTGCATGTTTTGAATGTTGCAAAAAATTGGCTAAATCAACTTATGGATGATCGACACTTGAGCAACATCACAAAATCAAAAACTTCAGTACCTAATGGGATAATCATTATCACTAAACAAGTCATCATGGGCTGCCGTGTGTAGGATCCATTTTTTATAATCAAATTTTACCCCCTAAACTTTGAAGGAATGTATTTTTTTCATTGTGGACCAGTTTTGAGCGATTTAAATGATCATGGGTACACTTTCTAGCGGGCTACATTTTATCTTCAGACCCCAACTGGAAAGGAGGCAGATTGAGCGAGACACTATGTGTTCAAGTCATCTGCATGTTTACCTTACAAGCATGTTCCATTAATCAGACTTTTCCTTTGATTATGGGATTAAATTTTTTTTAGGGAACACAGCAAGCATCAGAGCCAACTGACAAGCACTTGGCACCCACAAGTCAAGCTCAGTGGCAGAGGTCCAGTAGGGCTTTCATCAACTTGCAGACCAGTGGGTTTGAACCCAGAACCTTTTCTTAGGTCCTAGCCTCTCAGATAGGCTACACCACTGAGCCATCACCCCTGGGGTTTTTATTATGCTTTTGGGTGTAAAGCTCATCAGAGTGTTCTTTTGTTCAAGTTCCTCAAGTAGGTCCACTGGCGAGGATCCCCAACAAATATTATTAGCATTCAACCATGAAGGTCCTGTCCTAGGTGTTTATACCATTTTTACAAAAGTGCTGTTACAAGTGGTAACCCAGGAAGTGCCTAGGACTAGATGTGACTAACTTAATTATTTTTATTTCCAAAAAAATTTCAAAAGATCCTTAAAAAATCAAGAAAGAAATTTTGATTTTTCAATTTTTTATTTTTTATTTTTTATTTGCCAAGTTGCAAATTTTGGCTTTAAAAAAATTAAGCACTGGTGCAGCTAGATTTAGAGGTTTAAGCTACAGTTGTGTAGTGAATAAGAACTTCAGGATCAGTCAATATAATTCTGATGTATTTCATTCATAACCAAATGGTCCAATAATGGGATTTTATTTTCTCTTTATTGCTTAATTTGGGTTGAAGCTAGATTGGGAATCAGGATATTATTGTTATTGTTAGTCTACAGTGGACTTCAGGAGCTAGCAGCCAACTCGATGGGATGAGAATCTCGGATGCAATTAGAGAGAGATGCATGAATCTAAACATGTGACACTGTGATGACAGCAAGCTAGTAGAAAGAGAGACCCCCAAGAACCCACACTCATTTTTCTTTACACATAGAGACCAGATTCAAGGAACCCAAACTGTATGACTATATTTATGAAATCATCACTTGACTAGTCATGTGCTGAGAAATATTATAATAGAGTCCACTACTATGTGACTCCTCCTCCCCTTTCAGTTGCAGCAAACTTCAAGTTCATGATCTTCAGAGTCTTCAGAGGAGTTCAGAAATACGAGAGTAGTACTACTAGCCTACTGCTTGTCACGTTTGCTTGTGATCTTTGCTGCAATATTTCATCCAGTTTCAAAATCAGCTTGCACTTACAGTCAGAGCTCATAAGGTGTTTCATAACAAATCCATTGATAGCTTTGGAACAATGTGTTGTCCCAAGTAGACTGATGATCTGTTGTATATATCCCATCTGTATGTGTACAGCTGCAGGAAACTCATGAGCAGTAGCAAACTGACCAAGTCTGATCTCTCTCATTCTGCTTACTGATATTCTGCTAAGATCTAGAATTAATGCATAGTTCTAATTTATCTCTCATTCTGCTTCGTGATATTCTGCTATATCAGTTGGGAGTCCTTTACATGACATAATCATAATCCTGTAGCTAGGAGCACGCATTCATGGATCAATACCAGGATTGCAGATCAGCACATGGGGTCTGGTGCTATAGGTCCGATGGCAAACTCATGAGTTCCAAGTACTACAAGTGGATGATCATCTGGACCTACAAGGAGAAATACATCAACATGTGTTATCTTTGACTGCAACTCAATATGAGAAGCAAACACTCTTTGATTGTCTTAAAGTTCAAATCACTTAGTGGCACTGGAAGATGTGATTGTGTGTTGTGTTCATCATTTCTGTTGAATTATGGAACTTTTGTTGCATTGGATTTTCTCCATTAGTTTTACACACCATTAATTATCAACTTAAAATCAATCTCGAGATCAATGATTTATTAAAAGATCAATGATTTGAAAAGAATTTGTACACGTGACATAATTATTAAATTAAAAATTAATGTAAGCATATATGATTGTCTTATTAAATGATTCAAATAGTAGACCAAATGATAAGTATGTATATTTGAAGTTTCATTGTAGAGTCTAGTTCTTCTAATTCTAACCCCATAGTTGAAGCTTAATTAATGCATGAAAAAAATTGAATTGAAGCTAAAATAAAAAATGTAGTTCTTATAATTCTCACCCCATAGTTGCAGGTTAATTAATACATTTGAAAAAAATGGAGTTGAAAATAAAATAAAATAAAGTCTAGTTCTTATAATTATAGTCCCATACTTGAAGGTTAATTAACATTTGTATGAAAAAAATGGAGTTGAAACTAAAATATTTTTTATTTATAAAATGAAATATTTTGTTTAATCAATTTTTTAAAAATGTTGTATATTTATTCCACTTAATCACATCTCTATGTGCCACTAAGTAATTTGAAATTGAGGACAATCAAACCTAGTGTTTGTCTCTTATATTGTCTGCAGCAAAAGGTCACAAGTTAATGTGTATCTCTTTTATTTTAACCCTTATTGAAAAGTGAATGATATTATCTTATTTATTACCTATGTTGGGACATTCTAATATTGACACATGTTGAGAAAAATTGTTGTATGTGCCTTTCCTTTAAAAAAGTTTTCAAGTAAATTTAGCAACCTTTTTTTAAAAATTCAAATGCATGCATGCATTACATTTGATTTTTCTTATTGTTGTTGGATGATTAAAAGATGATAGGTGATTAACTATAAATGGGTTAGTTAAAGGGTATTTAGATCACATTTAGGTTTTCTTTTTTAATAATTTCTTTTAAAAGTCATGTCAACAATAAATGTCATTTTAAAATTGGAAACAAATTTGATGTACTTATTTGCAATTAAAAGTTTCAACATGGTATTTTATGGCATTGTGAATGTTGTGAATATTATTTTTAGGAATTATAAAATTTCATATCTCTTTTCATGAAGCCTTTATGACAAAAGATTTTGGCTAAACAACAATTTTTCATTACATCTTTCCTTTTAGTCATATCCATACCCACCTGACAACTCTACAAGTCAAGCATTGATTGAAATGTAGAACTATGATCTTGATGTGAGACAAATATTTGTGAAATATCATAAAACAATACTTGTCATTTTTCACCATAAGAACATACATATTTTATAATGTTGCCTACATTAACCAAGTTTGTTATTTTCATCAAAAATGTTTTAAACATTCTCAACATTTGAAACTAATTATAGATTTTAAAACTCTCCAACATAGAAAGTCAAATTGTGTAACAAGGTGCTTAGCAAGACTTCAATTGCTTTCAATACCTTGTTATCATCACATTATCATCTCATGTGCAATTGTGACAATAACAAGCTAATGGAAAAAGAACTTTTGATGCTACAAATGACTTAAGGAATTGTGACATTTGTATGTTTTGAAAACTTTGGCTTACAAAAGCAATTAAATCATTTTTATAAGTGTTGGAGTCATCATCTTATCCAAGCTTTTTTTAAATGTCAAAATTTTGTCTTGGGATAGAATATTATTGTTAATGTTAAAAGTCACTAACATCATTGTGAGATTTAACTAGTGTTGGGCAATTCGCTCTTTTTAGAGAACCCACAAGCTCTAAGAAAGATGAGGAGGATAAGGTTAGGGAAAATGACAAGTGATACTCAAAAAAATTGAAGAACGAGTTCTAATCCCCAACCAAAAGTTCCCATAAAATTAGTTTTGATCCCTAATTGGGGTTTTAGAAAAATGAACAAAATTGGTCAAAAACCTACCCCAAACTACTAGTTTTTGTCGATTCTTTCATATATTAAAACAATCAATTTTTTAAACTTTTCAAAAAAATTGAATTGGAGGTTTTGTGATTTTAATTTTCAAAAATCAAGCACTAGAGGCATTGTGGTTTTGAAAACTTTCAAAACTAAAATTTAGAGTTTCTTTGATTACTAAAGTTTTAATGTCTAGAACTAGCGATCATTAACAAAATCAAAGTATAGCAACAACACTTGTATTGATTTCAATTTCATTTGCAATTTTGTAAGTCTAGTGTTTTGCATTTCATTTGCAAGTTATTGTACAACATGCCTTAATCAATCCCTTATAAATAAGGTCTCTATGTGAATATTGTATTAACTAATTTTTTGCTATAAATATAGTGGATATTATGTTTCCATCACTCTCAAAAATTTCAATGGGCATGTGTCTTTTTGGATGATGAGACTTTCTTGTCAATAATTTACACACTTCACCATAGGTCATCATGCACTTGTGGGAGCAAACATATACCATCTATATCGTTTATCCCTTGTGATGGGCAATGTGGTAAATTTCATTTGTAGTTCTTTCACTAAGATTTTAACAATAAATAAAGGTTCCAACAAAATGTGTTTAGTTTATATTGGTAGTTAATTTTTGAAAATATTCAAAAACATTTTGTTGTATAAACTTGGAGGAGAATAAAATTCAAAAATGCATTGATCTTCAAACTTTGAACTCTTCAATCTTCTGTGGATTCAACATGCTTAAAAGACTATGACATTTGCTTTAACTTTTATTAGGTTTTAAACATGAGCCTTGGAAATATTAAACAAATATCAAAATTCACAAGAACATGGATATAGGTAATCAAATGTATTTTGCATCAATTTCAATCAAACCCAAAAAAAACAAACAAGAATAGGTAAAGGGGAACCTCATAATGTTGGGAAAATCACTAACAAAATAGCATCCATCATTTTCATTTCATCATGACTAGTAATGACAAGTTACCATTATTCACCTTCCAACTTCATCAGCTCCCACATACACAAGGAAATGGATATATGTATATATTTATTTAAGGTATGTGAGGTCATCAAGGAAAGTTGGTGACCAAAGACTAATAGAAGATATAGGTATTGTATGGTGATTTTTAGAAACAATAGTAAAAAAGAGGCATGCAACAAGATATTGCGGATAATGAAGTTTAGTTATATGAAGGAGGTAAGTGATATTGCCCCCAATGTTTGTAATGTCATAAGAAAATAGTGTAGATTCTCATTAAAATGATTTCAGGTTTGTCAAAATATAATATTTGTATGTTGCTTTGGAAGTAAAATAATTTAAAACCATTTTTTTTTTGAAAATGTTTACAAGAAAATCACATTTGAAATATATATTGAAATATCTATATTTGATTCATAAAATTTTTTAGATATTTTCAAATTTTCAAATTAGTATATTTATAAATAAAAAATTAAATAGTAACAATAGTAACATTGCAAATCAATTAAAGATTTTTTTCATTTATAAATAAAAATAAATATCAATTGCCAAAAATTACCATATTTATTGACAAATAAATATAAATATTGCAATTGGATCCATTATATATATGTAACAAATAATATTTTACAAATGCAAGGAATATTTAATGAATATAAACTTAACCTCCCTATGGTTTGTATCAATTTTTTTTTCTAACCCTTGAGGTG
>Ga0209611_10009916_pt1 | contig 14217 bp, 12 predicted proteins | sample S1TSphgellanicum_3_FD_187693 | JGI IMG/M metagenome (GOLD analysis project Ga0209611, IMG submission 187693) | Host-associated microbial communities from peat moss isolated from Minnesota, USA - S1T2_Fc - Sphagnum magellanicum MG (SPAdes) (version 2) | ecosystem: Host-associated > Plants > Peat... | reverse complement strand
TTAAAAAATTTATAGATCAACCAGTGTAATTTGGTAAACATTCGCGGGTAAAGAATGTTATGACAAGGTGCTAAATGAAGAATTTTAAAGAATTTTAATGTGCAAAATGAAGAATGTCATAACTATGAGCTAACCCGAACAAGGTATGTAATTGCCTAAAGGCCTATTTTTAGGCTAGTTAAATAGATCAAATATACATACCCTATCAACCTACTTACCTAGCCATTCACCCTACCTTATTTATTTCAAACATACATATTTACCTTACTTACATACTTACATTAACAACTAGTTAACCTACCTACCAACCTATACCAACTTAGTCACCTTAACAACCTCCTTACCTTCCTATATATCTACCTACCTACTTACCTACCCACTCACCTTACCTTATTTACTTAAAACATATCTATTTACCTTACATACTTACCTTAACAATTAGCCAACCAACTACCTATCTACTTAGTCACCTTAACAATCTCCCTACATCCCTACCTCCCTACATATCCTAACAACCTACCTACATACCTACCCACCTATACTTATTTATTTACCCTACCTACTTACCTACCCATTCAACATACCTAACCCTACTTAATTAAAACATATCTATTTACCCTACTTACATACCTATTTTAAACAATTGGCTAACCAACCTACCTACCTACCTACTTAGTCACCTTAACAATCTCCTTATATCCTTAACAATCTCCCTACATCTCTACCTCCTTACATACCCAAACAAACCTACCTACATACCTACCCACATACCCTAACAACCTACCTACATACCTACCCACCTACACTTATTTGTTTACCCTAGGTCTATTATGTACCAACTCATACCCACCTACCTATACGTACCTCTTTAACTATGTCCTACTAATTTACTAAGTAGCTAAAATTATATTTAGGTTTATTAACTAACAACTAATTATTACCTAGGTAATTAGGTAGGTCTATTAATTAGGTAGCATATATCACCTAGCTACTATATAGTTCCTAGTTCCTACATACTAATTAATATTCATTTGTTTCATTTGAGTAAGACATGAAAAACAAAATGCACTTCAAAGTTTGAATGTTGAAAAAGATTTGAAATGGAACATGTTAATAACAAAGTTTCACATACATTATTGCAAATTAAAGGTGTGGCGAGTTGGTTAAGGACTTAGTAAGTACATGTGGCTAGAGAGGTCAAGGGTTCAACTCCCATTCCTTACATGTCTAAAGGAATGTGTGAAGATGGTGTACAACCTTAGGCTATGGAATGTATGACTACCCACCATAACCTAGGTGGGTAGTTAACATCTACCTACAAACCTACTTTATGACCCACCTACCTACATTTAATTAAAAATTATGGGTACACATTTTTAAAATTTAAAAATTGACCCAAAAAAATTGTTACCCAAATTTTTTGTTGGTTCATTTGACCAATCAAATAATCCACCATTTGATTAATCAAAAAGGCCATAGTCAAATTGGTCATGTCAAAAACAACTTGACCAAAATGACTAAGGTGGTTTTTTTGACCAGTGATTAATAGGGGTACTTTTTGGTCAAAATTACCAATTGGAAAAGTCATGATTTGTAGTAGTGATGGATGTAATGTTTTGCAACCATTGTTGTGAATATCCACACTAACCAATCAATTCACTAACCTTGAAGCCTTTTTGTTTCCAAGGACAATTAACGTTTCAATGCCTCATTGTAAGATTCAATGAATGCTTGTGTGTTTGGTTTGAATCCAACACTTGTAGAATCTGCACCATCTACAACTCTATGGCAAGATGGTTGCATGTAAATAAAAAATAAAATGGTGGAGTGAAAATGAAACCCACCACAATGCTCATAATTCTTGTGGAACATCATTAATGATGAAACATGAAGGTTTCCACCCGGGCATCTTCCTTTGAAAGCAAAGGACTTAACCACTCCATTAAATCATTGCATGTTAATGACTTGTAATCATCCATGTGACCAACATTTTGGTGTGTTGTGCATCAAACCCCTTTAATGTGAACAAATGGAATTTCACATCATTGGTGCCAAATGTGACATCCATTGAGATCACCCCATGATCATCTAATGAAACCATGGATTGCAATTGTGTTGGAGTTTGGACCCCTATTGTGAATGGGACCTTAATTCCATTAATTTCACATGCATCTTGGAAATAAAACACATCATCTAGATGATTAAATGCCCATGTGTGCACGAAAGTGGCTAGGTTTGTATGTAAACACTAACTCCCTTTCTTATGTTTGTGATCCAAGTGCACAATGTCTTGTTGCTTAATGAAATCATCCTTCATCACGATTTTTCCCTTATTGACTTTATCGCACCATATTTCTTTATGCTTGTCATATATTTGTTTAATGATGTAATCTAACCCCAATTGAGTCCAAATGTGGTCGTTGAGAATTTGTGACATTCGCAAAAAATAAATAAATGATGGTTGTGTAATGTAATCAAAGTCATGCTCGCCATGTGTGGGTTCTCCATTGATCCATTTACATGGTCAATGGTAGAAAATTTATTTTTGCCACCTCAAGTTGTGTGTATAATCGCTTAAATTTAAAATTGAATTAAACAATTTTATTTAATGGATTGATTATTGTTTGGGTATTCATAGTTGTTTTCTAATCCATATCCACATGCATACCTACAAAATGTGCCATCAATTTCAATACTAAGGGTTGTGGACAATGACATAAAGAAATCAATTATATAACAAGAATGAATAACAAAACACTATACCAAATATGGCCAAGGTGGTTTTGGATTCTTAGCATCTTAATGTCCCCTTGTGGAGGTTTTTGTTTATAAATGTTCCATTCCATTGGAAAATCTTCATGGCTATGTTCACCATCTAGAAACTTCAAAATTTGTGCATGTGGGATATATGCACAATTAACTTTGATTATATGTGGCCCTCCATGTCGAACTTCTTTTGTCCACAGTCAATCTATGTTATTGAATGGGGACCTTTCCAAGTTTTGGATTTCAATAGATTGAGATTTTGGAGCATAGCCCATGGTTGAAACTAAATGTGTGTGACATGTAAGAAAAACATCAATTTGATGTAAATATGCTAGAACATGTACTTGCAATACCATCAACTACATATTAATCGAAATCACTAACTTGATTGTATATAAACAATTATTTTGGATGAAAGACTGTAAAACCTAAGTATAGGTTCAAGGTGATAAAATTTAAAATTCAAATGGTAAAAAATAATGGCAAAAGTTGTGTAACCCTTACCTTTAAAGTTGAATTATCTTCATTATCCTCCCAAAGCCAAAAAAAAACTTGAACTCATTTTTTATGTGTATTGGAAAAAACCTTACATCCAACCAAGATGTTCTAAACAATATAGGCCATGGATGCATAATTTTAATCTACAAAGTAAACAATTTCATTAAAATGTTTTTAAAACCATAATCTTAATTTTGATGAGAAAGATTTACATTCACCCTAAATATGACAACCAATGGAACCTTAACCTTCAGCTAAAACTAAAAAAATTCTTACAAATGCCCAAAAGAACACTAAACCTAATTTTGACAAGAAAAATTTGCATCCACTTTACAACCTAATCACTACATAACCATAAATCTAAAACTAAGCAACCATATGCATATACCCTAAATTGTTGTGTTCAAACCACTTATGCAACAAAATTCTCTACAATGACCTTAATTTAAATTTTTTAAAATGAATTTATTGCATAAATTTAGTGACAAAATTTAACAAGTTTTTACAACTAAATCTTATATGTAATTTTGGGTATTTTGGATTTGAAAAAACCCCTAAATTTAGTGAAGACTATCAGTATTCAATACATGGTTGCAAAAGAGATAACAAACAATCTTATAAAAGTACTAAAAAAAATTATAACCTAAATATAATTTGGGGGGGAAAGCCTAAACCATTAATAAAACGTAAATAAAACAAATGGGAAACTTTTCATCATTCATACCTTTGCCATGAAACCAACTTCAATCTCCTTTCTTCTAGTAGATGAAAGAAAAGAAAATAGTGGAAATTCCTTCTATATATATGAACAAAATATAATTGGCTAGTAAAAAATTTACTTTAAACCTTAAACCCAATGTCCCCCTTGTTTATTTTAAGTATATAATATTAAATAGCTTGTTTGTACTTTATGTTTTTAATGTAGATCACAAAAAAATGAAAAGTGAAAAAACATTTTTAATGGTTAGAACACCACCAATGGATGAACAATACCTACATATTTATTTACCAAAAGAATTATGCTCACATTCAAAAGCAGTATATATATATATATAGGTATTGCAAATGCATCATCTTCACAATGAAGAATTTATAAATGAAAGTAATATAATAGTAACATGTCTTGGGTTAAAAATGTAATACTGCATTTCATGGGTTTTGTGCTAAACCCTGAACATAATTTGAAAAAAAATTTGAAGACTTTGCAATACCCGCATACTCAAATTGGCCATGTATCAATTCACCCTTTAAGGTTTAAATCATGTCAATAATGACCTTCAATCTTCATGCGTGTGGAGTGTCATATTAACATCTTGATGCGCTCTAGCAAGGATAGCTTGGAGAGTTGGACTCTGGTGGAAGATTGTGTGTTGATTCCCATCATAGAGTTTTGTGCATCACCCACAGAAGGATGTTAGGGTGTGGTGCTTGTGGAGGGTGTTCTTTGACCCCAAGTTGTGAAGGAGATATGGGTGTCCAATGAGAGAAGGGAACAGTGTGTGGGGACTGAGATTCTCAAGTTCAAGGTGCTGGCAACAGGAAACATGGAATATGAACATGAATGGAAAAAACCTCTATCACGATCTCTGCAAAGCTCCTTTGGCCCTGCCGCTGACAAGGCCCAAGATTTGCTAGGTGAGGAAAATTGGGAAGATGTGTTGAATCGATGTCTAGACATTCTTGAGAAGCTTGATGATGTGTTGCAACTAGATGTTCCTGTCAATGGGATGCAAAATGGTGGAACATGACATCCTCTTCGAATACCTCGCACTGTTTCTCTTCTCACACGTCCTCATGAGATGACATGTCATCTCATCCAAACAAGGCTTTCCAACAGGGTTGAAGAGATTCAAAACTTGCAGCAAAAGCTCATGCCGAGGTTTTCCAAGCACCTGGAGAGGGTGATCCAGTTCCCACCTCTGCCCTCGTCTTGTGTACTTGACAAGTGAGGGATCAGTGAAGGGTGGTGAGAGATTAATCACCATGCTACTAGTGGGTGCAACGTCAAGATAGATGCACCTCATGTGTGAGCACCAGGATGAAATTCACAAGCTTGACAACCAGCTTGGGAGCATCATGAGGTTTGATGACAAGAAACTGAAGAATGTGCGACCATTTTTGGTATGGGGATTGCAGGTCATCACCATGTTGATGAAGATTGGTGAGCAAGCAGCTGGTGGATTCAGCAACATGGTGTCAGAGCTGGAGAGAGCCATGCTGATGGGAATTATTATTGTAGGAGTTCCAAAGCATCAAGAGGGAAAGACTAGTAGTGAAGTTGCTACTGCAACAAAGATGAAGTTTTCAGCTAACCTACTTACATTAGTTCTTAAACCTACTTGCAATTATTGATTTAGTTCTACTTGTTACTCAAGCTATATGGTTGCAAAAACTTTACTAGTAACACTTATATAAGTGGATTTTTTGGTGAAAAGACTAGGATGGTCATCCAACACTTATGTTTCTATCAATAGTGCCACCAATGTATCAAAGACTATGAGGTTGTCAATTATGCAAGGATCAAAAACATCATCAGAAAGAAATGCTTGTCATGAAAGAAGGAATGAGCTTGCGGTAGGTGTGTCGGTAGACTTGTGGCGACTTGATCAACAACATCACATTTTTTTATGTTTTGGCATGCAAATCTTATTAAAGTTGGGGATGAGTTTTGTATTGGAAAGTCATCATCTTGTTCACTTGCAAAATGTTTCAATCAACTCATGCAACTGTGTTGGGGTTAGGATTTGTGGAAAAAAATTGCAATTTTTTGGAATTTCCTTTCAATCCTTAGACTTATGTACCATTTGGAGATAGAAATATTTCTTTCTACCGTTTGGTGAGCTTGGGGTGGTGATGGCCATAGCTCAACCTTGTAGGAACAAGACATTCCTTTGATGTTGTCTTTGATCTAGACCTTCAAAATGTTGATTCCATTCAACAAAGATGTATTTTCCCTTTGTAGATCCAAGTATAGAGTTTTTTTTAAACTTGTCAATAGATTGGTAAGATTGGAGATGCATCAAACTTAGAAATGGTGTGCTACAAGCAACATTATTTTCGCAAAGTCGTTGGCCTGAAGGTAATAATCTAGAAAACATATATATTCTCATGGTGATTAGGAGATGTTATGAATCCAAATTGGAATTAAAAGGTAGTTTGATTTCGATGACAGACTATTGGTTTCAAATTTGTTGAAGTCCATATACTCAAAATTGCAACACACCTTCTGCTGTTGAAACTCAATTCAAAATGCAGTAGTTTTTTCTATGTTATTGTTTTGTGGTTAGAAGCTTACAAGTCAACATGGACTAGATTATGCTACACATGCTATTACTCGAATGTTCCCACAAATAATTGATTTATTAAAAACTTCAATTCTTCAAGCTTGAGTACTTCATCCATAAGAAATTGAAGGGTATTCTTATAATATCACACCTTTGCTCTAGTTAGCAATGTGGGTCACAAAACAAAAAGACATTGTGCAAATGACCATAACTTCATCTACAACCCCAAACCTAAGCATGTGCTTCAAGCATGATGCTAAATACTAATGTGAAGTTGAGACTTCAAAAGCTTTTGTGAAGCCAAATAAGAAATGTTTAAATCATCTACAAATTTATATTGTTTTATTTTGTTTTTAAACCATGTTACACTTTGCAATGTGCAAAACACTACTAGAAATTTTGTCTTTTGCAACTTGTCTTATGCAACTAAAAAATGTCGCATGCAACTGCACATGTTGCATGCAACTCCAAAATGGTTGCTTGTGAGACTTTTTAGTTGTAGAAGACAAGTTACAAAAGACAAAATTTCTAGTAGTGAAATTATATGTTAAAACATGACTTCCTATATATTTACAACACAAGATCATTTGCATGAAGATGCCAATGGGCATAAATTAATTTCATATCATAGTGAAGAAAAACCCAAATCACAAGATTAGTGACAATTCCATTTCTCAAAATAACAAAATCTCAACCTAAGGTGTGCACATGTGAAAAATCAAGACTCAACATCAAAGAAAAGTTTGCCTTGCTAAAGTTAGAGCTACAAGTTTAATTAATGAAACCACACACCATGAAAAAAGGGTGTTTTGCAACTAGCCTTGTAACTCAATTTTTGAGTTACAAAACACACTTACAACTCACCGTATTTATATGCCATGAGTTTTAATGGACAAGTTGCATGAATTGCAAAGTTGCAACTCATCGTATATACAGTGCAACTCATTCCAACTCAATTGCAACTCATTTTCAACTACTATTCAACTCCATTATAGCTACATCCATGATGTCATGCTGATGTCATTAATTGTCATCCATCTATTAAAATTTAACACATGGCACCATGAAGATTTTGGACATTAAAAAAATTCGAAATACTGATCTCCATCATCCATTATGATTTTTAATGATAATCTAAAAACTAATATTATTTAATCGTGGAAATGCCATATCAGGTGCACCTATAAGAATTGGAACAAACCAATTACCAAATCCACCTATCATCGCAAGCATTAACATAAAAAAGATCATTAAAAAAGCGTGAGCTATTATTAACACATTATAAAGTTGATGATTTCCACCAAGAATTCGATTGCCAGGTTGTGCTAATTCCATACAAATTAGTAATTGTAGAATGTGCAGAACCTCATATCGAATTACTTCAGTGCGACACGAAGCCGCTAACGCTGAGTCGGCATATCCTATGCTGCTAGCTATGTCTTGCTTGTTCCCTGGCACATGTGGCGTGTGGAGGCAACTTTCGCGTCATAAGCACCGGGCAAAAGGCAGTTTGTCGAGCAACTCAAGTGAGGCAAATTGCTTAGGGGAAGGAAGGAGGAGATTGCAACAAGTGGCACAATAAAAAAAAATTCACATGCCATATTAATTATATTTTGGAAAAAAAACAATTTAAAAATTATTTTAATAATTAGGTAGGTCATACATAACCATAGGTAGGTAGGTTGGTAGGTTTTTAAACCTACATACCTATCTATTTACCTAAGACCTACTTACTTACCTAGGTAGATAAATAGGTAGGACATCACAAGACTAAATGCACTAAAAATATATAGCCATGAATTTTAATGCAAACACATAAGAGAACAAACCTTCTTTACATAATTTGTAACATGGGATTTGATAAAACATATGGGTTAAAGTTTTTAGTTGTTCATTAGTTGCAATTGAGTTACAACTATAACATTTAAACATTCAAAGCAAACCAAATCTAAAGGGAGGGCTCCATTTTTTGGCATTTAAACAAAACTTGAAACCCCTCTTAATGCACTAAAAATCGTCAAAAATGGAATAGAATGGAGAAAGTTATGGCCCTTCAAAATAGAGGGGTCAAAAACTCAAAAAATAAACCACCAAATGTTACAAAGGCCAATTCCTACCCACAAAACTCCTTGTATGTTGATTTGTTGTTGTTATAATTCAAAGATAATTTAATTTGTAGAACTTTAGGTGGCGCTCCTATAGCACATTAAATCGTTTAAATGAATAAGAAATAAAAAAGTTATGAGGTTTGAAAGTAGGAAGGGTCAATATATATATATATATATATATTGTAAATTGGAAAGCTTATTTCTTTTCTTGTTATTTTTTCATTATTCATTTCCCTTTGCACTTCAAAGATGATTTCTAGAACTTGAGGTAGCTCTCCCATAACATTTTTAAGCACTCAAAATGAAGCAAATATGATGAAAATATAAATAACTAATGTATCCTCATTAAGTTATAAGTAGTTGTTTATAGTCATAACATAGTTGAATAGTAGTACTTTACTAGTGGTGCACTAGTGGTCATATTAATCGTATAAATGAGAATCATAATCGAAAACTAGTTGCAAATGTATCCCATAATGGGTGGTGGAGATGTGAACACATGGCATAATCGCATGTATGTACATTGTACAGTAGTTTGCAACATAGTTATTACTTTAATGACACATTTATGATAGTTATAAAGTAGTTGCCACATGCAACTACAATGTAACTCCTTAAAAAGTCAAACATGGTTGATTACATATGTATGTATGATGTGTATAAATTACCATATAAAAGACCTATTTTCAATTCATTTGCAACTATAATACAATTAATTGATTTTCTGACGTGACAATTTATTTATTAATACACTGTAGTTCTAAGTGGATAGTTGCACATTATGTTGTAATACCCAAGGGATAGTTGCATAACAGTTGTATACGAATTGTTTTTTGAGTTTTAGTTGTAGGGTGATGTGATTTTGACAGACACAATTTCTCATAGTGACACTTTCAAAGGATTCCCCCAGTTCACACCTTCAAACATGAGCAGTCATTGATAGAAAAACATAATGTAGAATATAAAATTGATCCCTCAAGACATAATCAAAGTCTCTTATTACCACCACAAGCTTGGAACAAGATTAACAAAACAACAATTTTGGTGATCCATTCAGTAACAACAAAAAAACTCTAAAACAATGCAAAACAAAAATTTTAAATAACAACCCAAATCTCATAAAAAAGTTGGAAGGTCACATTTGCAGCTTTAAACAAAATACTTTGCTTTGTGATCACAAATGTTATTATGTGAATAATCAATTTTGCCAAAAGATTTGTAGATCATAGAAAGTAGGTGTCTAATTATAGTAATTTTGACCAAAACTTTGATGGAAAAAGAAGGTTGTAAATCAAATTGAAAGTCAAGAAAACTATAAGACTTTGTGCATTGTATTGAGCTTTGCTTTTGGGTTCTTGCACCTAATGTGCTTTCCTCTAAAATATTTTATTCAACCCTATATCACCAACATAGTAGAATCCATCCAAAACCAAAATATAAGTGCCCATTATTGTAAAAAATATTTTGTGATCACACGAATAGATGATTTTTTAAAATGTCATTTTAGAGTAAGTTTTTTTTTTTAGATTAACATTGTATCCATGGTGTTAGTTATTAGAACATGCACTAACCATGAAAAAGGTGTGTGTCACACAAGGGCCTTGCCATATGTGTGTGTGTGTGTGTTGTCTTATTGGACAAGCTAAATTAATGAAGTTAAAATGAAGGTCAAATATGATAAAATTTATTCATAAAAAATTCATGTTTGAAGCTTGAATATTTTGAATGTGAATGTTTTGTGATTTTAATTGAAGATAAAATTTCAGAAACTTGACCAACAAATGAAATGTTAAAAACTTGACTAGTAAAAATCATTTACATCATGTGATTTTAAAAAGGATGTTTGTGAAAAATAGTGATGGAAGAAATGATTTAATAAATTAATATTTCAATTGGAATTGAAATTTTGAATAAGAAATTGGAATTGAAGTTTTTTGGTGTTATTTCAATTGAAGCTGAAATTCGCTTGTTGTTTCCTTTGAAACCTATAGATTCCACAAAATTGAGTAAGGATGATGGAAAAGTGAAAGAGTGGTGAACTGGACATTAATAATTCCACAAAATGTTTAATTTGATCTTTTTTGGGGAGAGTGGTAAATAATGATGATGATATTGATGATGATTGTTTGACCATAATTAGCTCAATCAATAAGGTAGAACATTTGGTTTAAAAGTGTAAAGAGGATGGGGAAACTAACCCAAGTGCTCCTTAGACAGTGAATATATAAGAAAACAAACATCATTGACTGGGATTTTGCAAGCCATGGTAAGACTAATGCCTTGAATAGCCCCTTCATTCCTTCAAATGCACACACCATCTAAAAATCATCCATAGTTCCACAATACTTTGGATTATGGTAATCATCCACTTGAATCACACTCTTGGTCACATATGTTGGATTCATAGATATCCACAACGTTACAATTGCAACACTGCTTGTTAGAATTTGCGATCCCTTCCCAAGACATGATGTATCTTTGCCTCCAATAAGAATCTATCACTCCAAACATGATTATCGCAACATAATTTGAATAAGCCCTTTAAATAAACCAAACATTCATGTTTCCAATCTCAACACCTATTATGCAACATCAAGAGGCCTAATGTTGTACTTAGCTCGAGATAAGATAACCCTTGTTGTATTATTTGTGGCCATGTCATTGTTGCTATTGTTCCAACCAAGGCACTCTATGTTTGCAACTTGCATTTCAAAAGCTATATGGGACATATCGTGAATCCAACCCCCGCGAAGCCAATAATTGTGATTTGAGGGATTCTTTCAACAATGCTTCCATTTATCCTCTTGTGACTATTAATAGCAATAAATTCATCTTGTAAAAACTCACTTTTCTAACTATCAAATTTTGACTACCAATTTGCACTACTGATTTGTAATATTGATTTATTAGAAACCAAAAAGGAATACCAAAGTAGTTTAAATGTTTATATTTAGAACCAAAATTTTAGAATATTAGTTTAACACTAGTTAAGTTTATCTTGATTGATGTTAATGATTGGTAGAGATTTCCAATATTTTTTTGTAATTCCACCATTTTTTGGAAAAGATTTCTAGGAGGAATCCAATGCTTATTGTAACAAATTTTTTTGTGAATTGGACTAAGATTTTGTCTCTAAATCAAGTTTCTTTTTGTGGAATATTACCTCTTTGTGTATCTTTTAAATTAGCATCAATGTTTTCCTTCAGATGTTGAAGTTTTTCTTTCGCACATTAGTATTTTGAGATGATAAATAATTAATAGTCAAGTTGTAGCAGTAGATGTTACTAGTTGTTCAAGACTATTTCTTGAACCTAAACCCCTAGGTTATTTACTTGGTTGCTTTAACAACGACAAACAAAACAACATTGGAAATAGCCACTATGGCAAGTGGCATTCCCATTCCTTTGAACAACCCCTTGGGACCTTCTAATACCAAGGTTTTTTGGACGATGTCTATAGCATTTGAGTATTTTAAAAATTGTCTGAGTAATGCTTGTGGCTAGCTTTATAGTTCCACCTTATTGGTGCCAAGTAACTACATGGTAGGGTGGACCAAAAAATAGCAAGAATTTACAAATTTGAAAGTCCATTTTGGGTCCATTTCCTTTGTATTTTTTTTTAGCCTTGAAATGGTTTTTATAGTCAGGTAGCAACAATGCATTGATTTTAAGCAATTTTTTTCCATTTGAAATTTTTGACTTCCTAGAGTTCATTGATTAAAACATTCTTGCTAAATTTCAACATTATTTTTATTTTTTTCAAGATGTAATGGACTTTTGAAAAAAATGTGTTTGTTTTTCACCAAATAAAAGTCGATAGTTCATAAACTTCATTAGATATGAACCAAAACCTTTCATTCTTGATTTCATTATTGTTAACAAATAGGAGATCTACTCAAGTGCAAACATAAATCTTTATTGAAAGGAAACTACAACATGATTTTCACAACATGAAACATACCATCAAAAACTCCTCAGGGTTTTTGTCACATGAAATACACAAACTTCTGTGATGAAGAAAAAAGGACCAAACCATCAACACCAAGGTATTTAACTAACAAACCAAACCACTAATAACCAAACTAATATAAGTTTAGAAAGTAATTCAACCTTGTGAAAGTAACCTAGTTACTTTCGTAGTCTAGTAACTAATGAAACCTAATTAGTTGAGCTTGAATTCTCAACACTCCCTTTCAAGCTCAAATCCACTTCTAGTACACCAAGCATTTCTCTAAACCTCTTTAGCTTATCTGTACCTAAAGCCTTTGTGAAAATGTTAGCAACTTGATTTTCAGTGTTGACATGAATAAGGTCAATTTCTCTTGCTAGAACTTTTTCTTTAATAAAATGGTAGTGCACCTCAATGTGCTTTGTCCTAGCATGATAGACCGGGTTGTTAGCAAGTAGTATGCTACTAATGTTATCACAATAAATGACAATAGGAGCATCCATTGACTATCCCAAATTAGAGAGGAGTTTTTGTAACCAAATTACTTCACATGTAGCAATTGCTACACCTTTGTATTCTGCTTCCATGCTTGATAGTGCAATTGTTGGTTGTTTTTTACTGCTCTAACTAACAACACCACTTCCAAAAAAAAACATGAAACCACTGGTTGATCTTTTATTTGAAACACTGCCAGCCCAATTAGCATCCGTGTATCCATGTACTTGTAATTGGCTCTTGGCTTCATAAAAAATTCCACACTGCAAAGTATGTTTTATGTACTTTAGTATGCACCTCATTGCATCCAAATGTGGCTTTTGTGGTGTTTGCATGAATTGACTCACCACTCCAACTGCATAACTCAAATTTGGCCTTGTGATGGTCATGTAAATCAAACTCCCCACTATGTGTCTATACATAGTGGTATCCTCCACAAGGTCTCTTTCATCTACACTTAACTTCACATTTTGCTCCAATGAATTGAAATGGGTTTGCAACCCGTCATCCCATACTCGGACAATTTGTTCAAGGCATATTGCCTTTGTAGTAACCATATCCCTTTAGGGGACTGGATTACCTTAATGCCGAGGAAGTAACGTAACTCTCCCAAATCCTTTATTTCAAACTTTTGCTTCAAAAGCTTCTTCAAATCAAAGATGTCTGCATCACTATCTCCTATGATAATCAAGTCATCAACATAGATGACTATGACTACAATCCCATGATCTGTTTTTTTCACATATAGTGAAAAATTTGCATTAGATGTTCGAAATCCACTTGTGACAAGATACTGACCTATCTTGTCTAACCAAGCTCTAGGTGTTTGTTTCAAGCCGTACAAAACTTTCTTCAACCTACAAACCAAATTAAGATGTGTTTGGTCCACATAACACTAGTAGAAATCAGCCAAAATGTAACCAGTCAATTTACGACTACATGCGACTTATAGTCGTTTGCGACTAGATTTGAGAATATTTGCAACTACAATACCAACTTTCAACTATTTTGGTCATTTTCACAACTATGATGCAACTATTAGAAATTTCATCCTATTGGTTACATCAATTTTACATTTATTTTCATCCATTAATAGGTTGATATGTCCCATTAATCGC
>Ga0209611_10009913_pt1 | contig 14222 bp, 13 predicted proteins | sample S1TSphgellanicum_3_FD_187693 | JGI IMG/M metagenome (GOLD analysis project Ga0209611, IMG submission 187693) | Host-associated microbial communities from peat moss isolated from Minnesota, USA - S1T2_Fc - Sphagnum magellanicum MG (SPAdes) (version 2) | ecosystem: Host-associated > Plants > Peat... | reverse complement strand
GAGAAACAATTTCCTTACAAACAAGAGGACTGATCATTATAATCGGCCAATCTAAATTGTGTGTTCACACTTGGTGTTAGGGACTCTAATGTTAAGTGCCCTACCATCATGTTAGTCATTTAGGACGTAATCATGCTTACCATGAAAATTTTATGTTAAGCTAACATTCACTTAACATTAAGGTATCACCTATTTAACGTTGCATGCCACCTAGGGTGCCACCTAGATTTTCATTTTATTACTGACTTAACATCAAGTGTGAATGCACCGTAAAGAAATAATTTCTCCAATCTTGGAGAGTGTGTATGTAATGTACATGGCATCTAAATTAACTTTCAAACGAAGGCCCATAAGTCCTCAAATATGAAAAAATGTGCCTACACCAAAATGAAAGAAGGGTCTCAAAACTTGAAGAACCAAACTCAAACCTGCACCCAGAGAATCAACCAATTTCTTTGAAAGTGTCAAAACCAAGTCCAACAAACAATCCTCTTAAAACGGAAGGACCAGCCAATAACTGGAGCTGGGAAAAGAGGCCATAGTGCACATGGCAAAAGATGCAAAACTCAACTTGGGAAATGAACTGAATACAAAAGATTATTTCATGTGTTTGTCCCTAGGTAATGGAATTTCTATATATTGTCAAAAATTGTGTCAATGTCTGAATTCAAGTTTGAATAGAGTGGCCACTAGATCAGGAGCTCCTCAACATGAATTATTCCTGAACTCCAGAGAGCGAGGAAGTTATCCCATAGGCCGCCCAATGGCCATTCACATGCTTCTGAATGAAATCCTGGAACTTTTTCATGAAAAAATCGCCTGCGTTCACGTTCATCATGGCCCCCGCCCCCACTCCATCCCCACACTCTCACCAAACACCGGTGTTTTGTTTTGGTCCTTTTGTGCTAGAGACAAAGTGGTGATCATCCATAAGAAGATTTAGCCAAATTTGGCCTATGTAAAGGAGATGATGAAAAATAAATAAAAATTAGGTGCCCTTATATATTTTTGGCTACCTATTGGAACTATATTTAAAAATTATAAGCTTCTCAATTATATCTGTTTTCAAATTTTAGCTATTCTAAATCAAAAAAATCAGATCACTTTCACATTTTCAATTCATAACTATAGCCAAAAAAAAATTGTCGGGACATTAAAAAAGATTATGTGCCTTCACCAGAAAGGAGCAATGGTTTTTTATTGGCGAAATTTTCGCCAAAAGGAGAAATTAAAAAATGAATTTTTTGGGGGGGAAAATTAGGCTTTGTTTTGGGGGTGTCAATCTTCATAATCAGTCAGAAAAAATAGGAAAAAAATCGCCACATTGCTATATTTAGTTCCAGACTTGAGTAAGCTGAAATAGAGAAGGAAGATTAAAAAGCTTTTGATTAATATCAGATTTGACTAAATCTTCCTAGGGATGATCCCCCCATTTTTTCTACATCTTCCTATGGAGGATTGCCACTTAGGCTATGTAAACAAAAATTCCTAAAAAAAACCACTGGAGCTGGGACACCTCCGTAACTTTGCTGGCTTTGCAGCTATCTCTCTTGAGAAACAGCCACCAACTTTACTAGGCTAGTGATCAACATCTGGGAATAAAGCTAGAAAGCATCATGGGGCCAATAACATGGCATTGACAAACTAGCAAATTGTTTTTATCATAGAGAGAACCAACAACCCCCTTCCACTCTAGAGTCTAATCCAAAGCATGCTCATCATGGAGCCAATGAATGATTGACATAGAAACCAGATCTAGACCACTGGAGAGAGAGGCAACCAATTATGTAGTACAGAATCATCTAGCCTCCAGCCATCTAATACAAGACAAACGAATAACAGCTGCCGAGGCTAGATTCTGTAGCAGATCTTATTTTTCGCAAAAACAAAAATGGTTCAGACTTTTCATGTTGATCTAAACTAGTAAAAAATTCATAAATCAAGATCTCCTTCCCAATTCAGTCTGGGTACTTGGGAAGTCTGGTGTCTCGTCTGCATGTTCTTATATTAATATTTCTTCTCATCAAGTTTTGTACAACATTTAAACACAAAACCTCATGCATCATCTGCACGATCCCTTAATTAATTATTATTCTTTTTCAAGCAATGATCCTTGATCAGTGACAATCAGTGTTTTTTTTTTTTTTTTTTTTTTGTGATGTGGTACGTGTGGCAATCATCCTACACGCGATTTAGCATGAATGGTGTCGATGCCACAGAAGATTTAGCTTTAATGGCGAATAGATTTAAGGAAACTGTTAAAACATTAGAAAAACAGTAGCCAAAAAAACTGCCCTAAACAGTAGAAATCTGGCCAAAATTCCTTGGTCACTGGATACAACCTGGCACCAAACCCTAAACCCTAAAACTTCATCCAAGAGCAGTGTCTAGCCAATTGGAGCTAAAAAACTCCTATTGTGCTGGTTGTGGCCTCCCCAGCTGAGTGTGAAATTTTGCCTCAACTCCCCAAGAAAAAATACACTAAAACACTGATGATCAGTAAGCAGCCTTTTTTTGAACTGGTAACATTTTGTGAAACAGTGAACTTAAAAATTAAAAATTCGAAAAAAAATTGAGTTTGAAGGTTTTTAATCTCCAGAAGTGAAGCGGAAAAAAGTATAAATGACTACATTCATATTTTTATTTTTTTCATTGTGTACCCAAAAGTATAGAAAGATTATTAAATACTTTTACTTTGTTTTTTTTAATATTATAGCCAGATTTGGTTAAATCTTCGTAGGGATGATCGTCACTTTTTCTACATCTTCCCATGGGCGATTGCCACACTGGCTAAAACCAAAATTTCTCCAAAAAAAAAAAAAACACTGTCAGTAAGTAACTTAGCTGGGTGCAGTCACAAATAGTTCACAATGGGTATAGCTAGTTAGCAAAATACAATTTTAAGATCTTGGAGACTTGGCTTACTTCAGGGGATTTGTTTTTTTTGTTTGAGGAATGATGCAAAAACCTTGAGTTAATGCCCAGCAGCTTGAATCACATGCCGTGAAGCACTGCTACATCTTGAAGGCTGTGTTTCAATAGTGGGTGTCAAATATTTTGGTATGTCTTTGAAATCATAGCTTGTTAAGATCAACTCTAATTTAAAAAGGAACCAACGAGAGGAAATCAACTTCCATTTCACTTTGATGCCTGTTCTATACATCAACAGCTTGTCTTAGTTATGTATGTTAAAAAAGTATAATGAGAGATAAAAGTGTAAGAAGACTCTGCAAGAGATGAGTGCTAATTAATAAACAACCTTACTGAGGTGTTCTAAGCCAATCACGCCTACACTTAGGCCCGCTTTACATTAGGAGTTAGGGCCAATGGTCAACCCAAATCCAGCATTCCTATTGGTGCACAAGTTGAAATCAGGCCCAAGGGCTTTACACTAGGAGTCAAAGCTGACATAGAAAAACCTTTTCAATCTGCCCCAAGTTACGAATAAATGCTGAACAATATGGTCTTGTATTGGCCCCAAGGCTGAAAAAAAGGATACCATCAAATTTGGGAGGCCAATTTGAAATCCTTTTGGGGGCAATGTTTCCAGCATCTATTAATATCCTGACGTCAATGATGTAGCATTTATTAGTAACGTGGGGCCAAGTTGCATCCCAAAAATGCTCAAAGTTGGCCCCAAGGTTTTTTGGCCCTGACTCCTAGTGTCAAAAGCGGGCCTTAGCAATCAGCCCCAATTTCCACTTAGGCCATTAGCTCTAATCTTTGTTGAGATAAGCAAAGGTTCGACAACTCACTAATGCTAGGTACGAAGTTGAAGGAATGGCCAGCTTATTTATAAGCAGTGCGAGACTAGTGGTGGAAATTTAGGAAGATTTCGAAAGAATGGGAAAGAAGAATGTTCAAAAAGGAATGGTTGGAAGAGCAGTTTTCTTTCTTTCTCGTGTTGATCACCCCCGTTCATCCGGACGAAGCACAGCAGCTAGCCACTAATCCATGCGCATTTCCCGTCTGACAAGGGAGGGAATATTTTGTTGTCTGCTAGATTTTGTGTTTTTGTCACTTTTCCAACTCTCCTTGTCAGGTAGATGCTCCCGTCGTTCTCCCTCATAGGGTGCCTGCCTGCCTGCCTGCCTGCCTGCCTGCCTGCCTTCAACAATCTCGTATATATCCCCAACACTTTCGTCTACTTCTCCCGCAATATCTATCGCACATGTATACCAAAGTCTCTCTCTTCGGACACTAGTTTTGCTGATCTAGTCCAACTTCTTCAAACCGGTTTCATGCTTGTCTCTTTTACAGTGCACTATCAATAGTCATCAGCAAGTTCAGCATTAATCCGCCAATCTTTTCTTACATTGCTGTCTGATCACAAACAGCTGGTTGACTCCCAAGTCCCGTTATACTCTTTCTTTCACGCTTGCTGCAGCTAACACCGGCGGCCATCCTTGGACCAGCTGCTGACCGGTGAGCTCCGATCATCATCGCCTCGAGATCGCTTATTCTTTAGCCTGAGCTTGCAGTAAGGCTTGTAGTCTCGGCTGTTGCTGGACTTGAGAGTTTTGAGTTGTGTACCTGATGAGATGTTCCTACCTATTTAGAAGTTTTGATCTCTTTCCGGTTTGCAATAATTAGCAGCTACATATACTTGATCTAATTCGTTACTCGGCATTAATTCAGGTTCTTCGGTTACTAGCTTATAGCTGTTTGTGACCAGCTTGGGAAGGAGAGTGCTGCAACAAGCAAGCATCATGGTGTATTTGAGCCGTTCGCAGGGGCTGAAGTCGTACACTCATCCGGCGCAGGAGCCGACTGCGCCGGCCCCTGCAAACCCTGGCGGGCCGACACACACTCCGACTCCCTACCCTCCTCCTCCCCACGACTATCAAGGTCACCCGAACTAGGGACTCGTCATCGATTCCATCCGCGACTCCTTCTCGCTCTTCAATGGTGATCACTACTAGCTCTTCCATAATTTTCCGCTCTTTCCCAGCTCTCTTAAAAGCGTTTGCAGCTAAGTGCCTGTAGAGCATTGCATACTGGTACTGGCACTGTGAAATGCATCGCACTAGTCATGTCAAGACTCTACGACGATGGTAACCAAGTAGCTGCTATGAGTCTAAATAACTTACACCGACGTCAATATTTTGTTTTCTGATATGATCCAAAGGACTCCCAGCTGCTGCTAGCTAAAAGACTTTTATCAATTACTTGCTTCTTTCTACCTACCACATTTACCGTTCACACAGTGACTGGAAAATCCTTGGCTTTGTGAAATTTCTTAGCCTACTACAGAGCCAAGAATTTAAGGCACTTGAAAACTAATGGGGGCTGCTCTTTTCTCGATCGGCAGCCTGCTTCAGCCAAATTCAGTCTCTCTTTTGCTCAAAAGGAGCCTCTTTAATATATGCTTGCCCACACTGGATCACCTCATTCAGCTTCAAATTCTGTGAAACGTCATGGTCTGATTTCAAATTCCTCATCGCAAACAGCTGCACATGGCTAGATCTCATCAGTATGAATTCTCCTAAATGGTCATAGATTTCAGTTTTTTAGCAACTGCAATTTGAGGGAATGCAATGACCAAAGTTGGTTGGGTTTTTTCTTTTTTTTCTTTTTTTCCCTCCCACAGTTTAAACTTTGAAACTGCAATTTGAGGGAATGCAATGACTAAAGTTTGTGGGGGTGGGGACGGGGCAGTGTTTCTTTCCATGTTTCTGGTGCAGGATTTGCTAGCACCAACACTTCTGGAACTTCTCAGGGTAGCCTCAAAATCTACTTGAGGACGCTGGCAACTCGTGACATTCAATGATCTAATGAAGAAAATTTATTAATTTAGCAAGTGCCTGGTTACAAGTAATTTGTGTTATTTTGTCAAGGATTATGCTCATTAGATGATGAAGCCATCCATCCATACCCGGGCTTCTAATAATCAGCATAGCCATCTTTTTGGGCATGTCTCCATTTCCAGAGAAAAATGATCCTGATTGCAGAGTCTAAGTATGTATTGCAGCTTATAATTAAGCAGTGCAATTTGTAACAGGCCCAACTTAATTCAAGCAAGAATTATGAGCTGAACTTGAAGTTATATGTTTTGATGTAACTTTGTCAAACTTTATTAATAATAAAGGCACCGATCTGGAAAGCAAGTATAAAATGAGAGCACCCAAGTTGAATTTTTGCTCCAAATGTGAAAGATTAAGGACTTCTTGTAACAGATATCCTTAGTTCTAACTTGCCTACTTACTGCTTGTAACAAGCCATCAGTGAGAATGGGAGATGGGTCTGGAAGGTGGGGCATGGAGAGACGGCTGAGGCCACTGTTATTTCTCATAGAATTCTAATGCCAAATTTTTTTAAGTATAGAAAAATTCTGCAATCACAATTTATCTAATTAAATAATCAACCACATATGGCATTAGGAAGCAAAGTCATTCAAAACCTTGTTTAATTTAAAGTTTCAACCTCTAATTTCTGAAAAACATTTCAAAGCTATGCACATATTAGATTAATTATTATCGGGATGGATGTGAGATGAGTTAACTTTCCACTTTTGCACATTCTAGACCCACCTCTAATTTTCACTTACATTCACTAAAAGAAAATTTTCTCCAAAATGCAACATTTTCATTTGCAACTAATAATTTCTTAATTTTACATTTTACTATGCTTTTCATCCATGCCCCGGGGGGATATTTGAAAAGAAGAAGAAGAAAATAAATGAGTAAAAATATAGGGGTGCAATATATTAGTTGTTGGATAACAATTATAAGTTAATTAGTTTTTAAATAGGGCACATTTTATTTAAATAATCAATTTAGCTATAATATAGGGTAGGTAATAATATAAAATAATTTATCAATATAATTAATATAGGATGGTTCTAATATGTATATATTAAAAAATTAGATAATAATAGGATGATAAAAATCAGGTTGGACAACTCTATAATACCCCCTAAAAATGGTCATTTGATGCATGTAAATCCCAAATTTTACACTAAGTGTCCGCTAGACATCCATGATTATGCTAATATGTTTCATTAGTTGCAAATGGAACCAAACTTAATCACACCACTAAGGTATCAACATAGAGCTCTTAAGGGTATATGTAAATATGTTAAGAAATTTTTGAAAGATATGTGTATTTTTGGTATGTTTTGTTAAGGATATTATGGGGATATGTACCCATGGGTGTATTTATAAAGTTATATTAGTACGTATTTAAACAAATTAACAATTTACATATTTACATACGCTTGTCTACCTACTTAGCCTAGGTTGCCGGCCTATTTATTTATATTTACCTACCTATCTAGCCTAGCTAGGCTACCAATTTTTTAATTAATTAAGGATTAATTAGTTATATTATTTGTTAATCGACAGTTAATATAATATTTATATTGAATAATTATTAATTAATTAATATACTTTTTTTTTTTTGGTTTCCATATGAGCTGTTAATCAATAATTTATAATTAACTAATTAGTTAATTGGTTATAAGTATTTATTTAATTACGTAATTTTCAAAAAACCAAAAGAAAGGACAAAGGATATGAAACAAACTTTCTAGTTGCAATCTGATTCATAACTAGTTACAACTTCAAACTTTAGCCCATATGTTTTGTCTTCCACTTCCATTTTGAGAACTATATAATGGGAGGCCTTGTCATACACTTTCTTATATAAAAAACGCATGTCATTTGAGATGAACCAAACAAAGGAGTTTTACCCTATATGTTAAACCTAGAAAAAAATTAAAGATATTCACCAACTAACCCCTTAATTTACATATTTCCTTAACCTACCTACCTAGGTAGTTAGTTGGCTCTAAACTAAATAATTTAAGAAGGTACCTATGCCTACCTAACTACCTCTAACTAATTAAGTAGGTAGGTAGGTAGGTAGATAGTTTAAGGAAGTACCTACACTAACCTACCTACCTACCTAGTTTCACCTACCTACCTAAATATTGATTTTAATTTATTTTAGTCAAAATTCAAAAAATGCCATGTGGCATATTTGTATTATGCCTTGTGTCATGATCAAAATCATTTCAAACATATGATGAAAATTCACTACCTATTTTTAAAACAAAATTTCCCAAGCCTCTTTCATTTGCACCTTACTGTGCATGTTATTATGTAAATTGTTAATTTTTATTATAATATATGGATGGCAAACAATAGTATATGGTTGAAATATTGGTTGACCATTGATTTCATTCACATTTGTGACTAATGTCTTATGCAACTTGTTTAATACCACTAATCAATTTAAAGTAACAAACCTCTTTTGCAACTAGAATATAGTTGCAAAATGGTATTTGATTATTTTTCAAGTTTTCCTCTAATGATCATAACAAACTCATTATAGTTTTATGCATGGTTTTATGGATATCTATATTCAATACATTGCAAATATTACAAAATAACAAGAACAAAATTTTCAATTTACATAATTAACAAAAAAATCTCCATTCTAATTTTCAAATTAAAAGTATTGAAGTTGAAAAGTGGATTACACATTATGTTCACTACACTATAACCAAATCTCCATGATTAAAACAATTTACACTTCTATGTTGAAATTTTAGTCATGTAATTATTTGTGGAAAATCCAATTGCACATCTACCCCAAGGGTCATCATTGGGAGTCCATAATTAGGGTACATGTTGACCCCTTGTTCACCAACAATTTTGGACTTCAGTTAGTTACATTAAACATGGAAGTTTATCCAATATTCAAATCAAACGTGCAATCAAGAATTTTAAAAATGAAATTATATAATCAATTTTTAATTATGTGTTTCACAAATTGAATTAATTTCACTAGGGCTCTACATCAATGTTTTTTTCTTTAGGGTGAATTTTCACATCCTAGCAACAATGAAAATTGGAGGTGCAAGTGATACAAAATAGTTCTTTTGGAAAAAATGGGCTTAAATTACCATATTATGAAAAATAATTTACTAAAGTTACGGTATTTAGATATTAAATTAAAATTCCAACATGTCACCGTTGAAACACAAGAAAAATCCTAAAATTTGTTTATGTTTTCTTTAACCTAGGTAATTAGATTTGGTTAAGTCTTATTGTGGATGATTGCCAACCCACCTAACTTACAAATTTGATTTTTTTTTTTGGAAGACTTAGACTCCTTGCTCCTTTGCACAACCATTTCTTGCATTTACATTCACCCCATTTGCATGTTGTAAATTGATTTTGAAATTTTGTTGCCCCCACTATCCATTATCCTTAACATGATAAAAGGAGCTAAAGCTTATGTAGACTTTCAAAAATCTTGCATCCCCATGTGACTTTGAAAATGAATTACATGAGGTTTAAAAATTGAAATGTTAAATGTATTAGAGAAATCCTTAAAGTGACCTTGCTTTTGGGTCCTCCCTTTACTCCTTACCCCTTATTTTAACCTCAAACATTATTATCAATTAAGTCAAGGAATTTTATTGAATCAAGGGTGAAATTTAGTACCACAATATTTAATGCACGAGATTCAAAATAATTATGGTAACAATAAGCAAAAAAATAGTAAAGACATTTAAGAAAAAAGATGAATTTTGCTGTAAATTGACTTTCATCTTATCTTCATTCCCAATTAAAGTGCAATACATGTATCCTTTTACTATTTTTTTTATAATCTCACCCCCTCTAATAATCAAATGCAAGATACTAATGAGTGAAAACATAACCAAAGCCAAAGGTGCCAAGGTAAAGTCATTTTCCAAGGATTGAATGTGACATATGGCATTCTTATTATTTATTATTTATTATTTTTCATAGTTAGTTTGTTATTATTTGTTAGATTTTTAAAATTTTTGATTACATATTGATCCTATATCATAATACATATATATAATACATTCATGTGTTTTACCATGAATAACCATTTTTAAAGCAACATTTTCAAAATTCATAATTTTTAGGGCCGAACGCATGTTTGAACCAAATGTGATGGAATAATGTGTTATAAAAATGTATCACCAATTTTAATTCATTTTAATTTGTTAATAATCAATGTTACAATCCTTTTCAATTTTGAAAAGGAATGGTGCACATTTGATAAGGAAAAATGATGTTTGAAAAAATATCCACTCAAGAGGTTTGAGTGCTTTAAACATACAACAAAACTTTTGATTTGCATTAAATTTTTAGCATTGAAACTTTGCAAGAAGTGGAGCCTATTCCAAGAGCTATATTGATAATCCAAACTATTGTGTTCCCCTTGTGATTTTTCAAAACTGGAAAAATATTGTTTTAAAGAGTGTCCACCTATTTAGGTGGTTCCTTTGACTATGTTCTCATCTTGATATTATGTTTTCTTCACTTTACAAATATCTCTAATGTTTTTATGTTAATGAATTTGTATCCCAATTTTTTTATTGAATTCCCAAATGTTTCATCTATTCAAAATTTATTGATATATGGACTAGAAGAAGTAATTGCTAATTAGGTTTTTCAAATTTAAAACATCATTTATTATATGTGAAATTAAACCAATCATTCTCAAAATCCATGGAAGACCATATATTAAAGATTATAAGTGCTTAAAATTGAAAAACCCTTGAAACTATGTTTTGATGTGGCAATACATGAAGATGTATTTTGAACATGTTTTTGACCCCTAAAAATACATAGAAATGGCAAGATTTCAATTCCATGAAAATTAGATGTGTTAATTTGTATGGTTTATTAGTACCTTATTTTGAAAACTACGTAGATAATTTCAAATTTGTGATCTTTAATGCAAATTTTGGCACTATAAAAAAATCTAGCAAATTATTAAATACATGTCATTTGCTATTTCAAAATCAATTTCTTGAAACATTGAAACAATTTATTTCATTTGAGTGTTGCAAGCAAGATTCACCCTTCACAAAGAATTTCTATAACATAATGCATAAACTAGGGGTCATCATGGGTTTGAGGAAAGAAATGTTCATCAAGCATTTATCACATGCACCCATACTACAAGTGTATTGCATACACAATGATTCTTGGCTTGTAATCCTCCATATCACACACACTAGTAATTTCAAGTTAAAGGCAAAATGCACCAAATTCTAATAATGTAAAACTCATCATAATTACCATAGTAATACACCCAAAAACATATTAATAGAAGGAACCTCCTTCCCAGTACATTGCAAAATTAAAATTCTAGTAGTACACAACACTTACAATTTAATGTGATGCAAAGTAGAAACAATCAACTATAGATTATGAACTTCATAGTTACCCTCACATCTTGTAGAATACCTTCTTTCATGAGAAATCAATGTCATGGATCAATTAAATGAAGTGACAAATATGCCAAATACACTCCACATATCAAGATTTAAAGGTAGTCCCATTATTCCAATATACATTAATTATTATGTTGTTGACATTCAGGAAGATTGTTAAATGTTGCAAATTTTAAGTGCTCCCCCCAACAAGAACAAATGCTAATCACTATTCATTTTCTACATAAAGTATGGTTGTCGCCTATATTGTCAAACAATTTGAAACTTCAAGAAATAAACACATTGTCAATCCAATTGTGACTTTGAAAAGCTATGAAGTTTCACCATTGGGCCAATGACTTCCTTCACATCTTGTGCACAACCATAGATCTATGATTTTAGGTCTTTAAATATTCATCAAGTTCTTCGTTACCTTGATTTTAATCTATTATGTAAGACACTTCAAGGAGAATTCTTTCTCCCATCCATCGTTAACCCTTCAAACATCACTTTTGAGTTCCCTAAAAAGGCACCACATGGAACAAAACAATGAATGCCCTTATATGGTGAAGCAACTTATTTACAACCTTTGCTTCATATCTTTGGCATCAAATTAAATCAATGACCTATCCATTATGTCCTTAATGACCCAAGTAATGTATAGGCAAGAACATGTTCACTTTACTTTGTCTACCCACTAGCAAGGATGCATTATGGATTAAAAACATCACAAACCTTCTTAGCCTACTCCCCTTGTTTCAATTCCACCCCCAATGTGTGATCCCCTAGAGAATTTGCGTGGAAATTATGGCACAAGTAGGAAAGATTTGAAAACCCTTCAACAATTTATTTACATATTCAAAAATAAGTGTTATTCATTTATGTTGGTCAATTGCAAGAAAATAACAATCAACAAAATACCAAGTTATGGATTGAACCTCTGTAAAAACCAAATAATAGAACCTCATATGTTTTATCCTATATTCATGTAATATTCATGTTCTAAGTTTTGGGTCACAAACCTTGTCTTCCCAAAAAATAGAATCCGTGAAAAAAAAATTGAAGAATTCATTCAAGGACCAATAAATGATCACAACAATTAATCAAGTTTTGAATGTGATATACCATCCTATACAAATTACAAAAGAAAGCAACAACTATGTATGACATTTGCTAACTAGCTCACAAATGTTGCCAACTAAAGGAAAAACAATAAACACATATATGCACATTTACACATTTTGAAAAGTTGTTTTGCACAACTCCAAAAAACATAAGCAATCATCATTAAAGATCCCATGCATTAATTTCATAAATTAATTTTCCAATGATATAATTCTCACAACAAGCACCTTGAAAGGAAACGAAAGAAAATGATAACTAATTGCACTACATTTGAAACATAAATTGAAACCATGACCTAATTCCATCAAAGTTCAAGCCTATTTACAATTAGCCAAGAGTTTCATTATTTTCAGGGTTTAAGATTTCTTTTACATGTATGATGATGAACTGTAAGGGCAAGAGGATGTTATAGTTGATGATGGCATGGCATGAACTAGAAGTTGTAGTCTTGAAGCCCTTTTGATTCCCCTCCTAGGATTTACAAATTGCATGTGAAATTGTTTGCTCATGATGGGCCTAAAACTAGAAGCTATGAATTTTGAAATTGCTCATAATTCTTGATAACTTCCTTGTGCAAATTACAAATTGGAACTTGATTTGGTGCTACAATCTTATGGCAATTAACATTGTGTTGTAGCCCAAAGAGGCACCTCACTAAATAGTTGGTGATGAAGGTAAATAAACATGGGGAAATGAACATGAATTACATTTATGACAAATTTGTCCAACATTCCAAGTTGTTTTTTTTGGAAGAAAGCTTGTCAACAAATGTTTTCGAAAAGAAACTTGGACTTTTTTTGGCCCTAAGGTTTTGTTTATTTTAGGGTTATTTTAGGTCAAATTGAAAGTCACTTAGGGTTTGATGAAAATGACAACAACAATGAATCACAAGATACTTTTTTTTAAAGGTCTTTATGCTAAGCTATTTAAGTTGGTGCATACATGGAATAAATTTCAGTATGAAATAATATTTGGTTAATTATATTTCAAAGTTTATCTGATTTTACGTTCATGTCAAAATATTTGACATTAATGTATAGTAAAACTTGTCTAAAGTGATATTGTTGGGACCAGAGGTAGGATATCATTTTATACAGGTTATCACTTTAGGCAGGTACAGTACATATAATATCATACACACACATTTTCCTTTTTTTTTATTGTTATTGTTTGTACCATTAGGGCGTTAGTTCGTGGCTGCTCGTACTCGCGTGCTGGGGGAAGTTCCACAGAAAAAAAACCCCTGCTTGCGTGTGGGTCCACCTCAGGAACCGCGTTGCAAGTACCACCCCGTCACATCCTCATGCGCAAAGTCTTCTCCATGCCGAAGAAAGGTCAGCAATACACCACAATGACGGACGAGGTCCGCCTCACCCTCATACGGTACAAGAAAGATCATCCTAGTGCCACACAGAAAGAGTTGATCAAGTGGCTGGAGGACACTCATCAGCTCAAGGTCAGCCAAGCAACGATGTCGGGCACACTCAAACAGTCGGCGGAACTGCTCACCAAGGTCACCACCTCCAACCTCAGCTCCAAGCGTTAGAAGACGGTGAAATTCCCTGTCATGGAGGCTGCCTTAGCTGAATGATTCCTTGCCAACCAGGAACACGTCAACCTGAGCGGGGACCTCATACGTGAGAGCACAATGAAGATCATTGACCGCCTGTACCTGGATCACCCACCGTTTGAGTTTTCAAATGGCTGGCTTCAAGCTTTTAAGGTCCGTCATGGGATCAAGAAGCATCACATGTTTGGGGAAAGCGATTCAGTCGACATGACTACTGTTGCAGCTGCCCTTCCGGGAATTCGTCAAGTTCTTGACGCGTACGAATGGCGTGACATCTACAACATGGATGAGAGTGGGTTGTTCTACCGCATGCAGGTACATACT
>Ga0209611_10009909_pt1 | contig 14225 bp, 10 predicted proteins | sample S1TSphgellanicum_3_FD_187693 | JGI IMG/M metagenome (GOLD analysis project Ga0209611, IMG submission 187693) | Host-associated microbial communities from peat moss isolated from Minnesota, USA - S1T2_Fc - Sphagnum magellanicum MG (SPAdes) (version 2) | ecosystem: Host-associated > Plants > Peat... | reverse complement strand
ACTACGTTGAATAGGTTTAAATCATGTAGGTCGTCACAACTAGGCAAGATTTTCAAATGTTTATACTATATCATGTTTGACCTCTAGGCAACTTTGGTTCATGATAGTTATTTCACCTACTTTTTAAAAATGTCCAAAAAAAAACCTCGGGTTGATTGCATTTTTAATTATACATGTGTATGAACTTAATTAATCAACTCCTAGATTTAATGATGATAAGGAGACGATAAAACCTACTAAAATGTCAAGTATCTTATTTGTTATGTCACATTCTGTTTAATTGAAAAGTAGTTGTGTGTGTTGGGTATGTTGAAAATATTGGGTACACTTGAAAATTAACATGTTGTAATGTGATGGAGAACAATAAAAAGTTTAATTCAAACCAATGTTGTCCATTTATACCTTTAAATCCATATGTGAATTCAAATATCAATGTATCCATATTCGATCAAGCTTACTACATATGCTAATTAATCTCTATGGATATTTGATAAATATCCTTAACATCCATCTATTCATATTCATTTTTTAGTGATATTATGTTTTCTAGATATAGATAGTGGATTTATACATATATGCTAGGAGTTGTTATTGGTTATTCGAATATCATAACTAAGGTTTAAAGGCACAACTCAATACATTCAAGTTTGTTAGGGTTTAAGGACTTAAGATGACAAAAGAGTGCAACAATCATTCACCATCATTGTCTTGGTGTTCATTTGGTAGTCCATCATGAAGTGTTTGACATTTTTGTGTTTTTCTATTTTCCATCACCATGGTGGTTTTTTTCCTTTTTTCCCCCGTGTTGTTTTGTTGTGCAGTACATGTTATGAAATGCGGATGTGCATCATTAGAATCTTCTCACCTAGCAATCACTTACCTCTCATGCTCCCTTATTGCATAGGTAAGAGGACTTTTCACCATAATCCTTAATTGTGCATTACCACTCCTCTTCATGTGGTGTTGTTTTGTTGCCCAAGTGCATCATGGTGTTCTTCTCATGACCTTTTGTTGTGCATTACTATCTAGCCATCTTTCTTTCCCATAGTTTTGTTTTGTTATGCATATGCACCATGGTGTTTTTTTGGTGATTTGTTCTTATGCATCGCCTTCATTTTCTCCTAATGCACAAAATTCTAACTTGTCTTGTTAATCTATTATGCAAATTAAAATATTTTCATGTTGTTTCTTTTATTGTGCATCACCATGGTCTTGGGTCTTTGTTTTGTTTTAGCTTATTGTGATGTCCAACATGATGGGAAACTTCTTACTTGTGCAAGTAAAACCTCTTCCTATCATGGTTTTCTATTGTGCATCACCATGATCTTGGGTCTTTGTCTTGATTTAATTTATTGCTATGTCCAACATGATGGGAAGATTCTTAATTGTGCAAGTAAAACATCTTCATGTCATGTTCCCCTATTGTGCATCACCAAGGTCTTGGGTCTTTGCCTTGATCTAACTTATTGCAATGTCTTATATATGGTTACACATCACCTTTGTATATTCCTATTATTCAAAATTCCAACACTTGAGTGCCATTGCCTTCTCATTGTGCTCATTTATAGTTATCTTCATAATGTTATTCATTGTCATGATTTTATGTTTTCTTATAAAGTTCTTGTGTTGTTCATACATGTTCAAATCATTATATTTTGTTATGGTTGAAGCAAATATTTGCATGGTTAAATTGTTGGTGGGGTTGGAGTATATATCTACATTGTAGAAACTTATAACGTGCAAGGCAACATGTTAGATGTTGAGAGTGTGCATCTACAAGTTAATTCTATTGATCTTGAAGTTCCTTCAACTTGTAACTATACAAGCTCAAGTTACATTATGGAAACCACATTGGTGGACATTTATTTGTTGGGGTTTTTTCATGTCAATGATGGATTAACTATTGGATCTTGTAAACCCACAAATGTTGTAGTGCATTATCTACAAATCATAGCAAGTTGTTCATGATGTTTTATCTCAATGTTTTATTCTAAGGAAAGGTTTCATAAAATACAAAGATAATGGGATCATTCCTATCAGAACCCATGTTGACTTTGCACAACCTATGTTGTTTGTTTAGAGGAAGTTGGTCCTTGTTAATTATATTGTTGAAGCAAATCCTAGTTGACAATTGGAAAAGAAAAAGGTTTAAGCAAAGTGGACATGTAATCATATCATTTTTTGGGCCACAAATCCTTACAATAAAGGCGATGAGGTGCAATAAATATTTTTAAAAAGATATAATGTTATATATATAAGGGCTACATGCCACATTTAACTTGCAAAAATATTTGGCTATGAAGGTTAATATTACACCAATGCCCCAATGTTGTGTTTCTTTTTCACTATACTTTGGTAGAAAAAATGATTCATGTGATGGTAAAAAAGACTATGGATTTGCATATGTTGCCCAATCTTGCATCTACAACAATTGTGACAATAAGTTTTGATCTTTAGATGTTTCAAGGTGGAATGGGCACATTTGCTTTGGTAATAAACTATCTAAATGAATCTTGGATCCCTATGCATGTTAATGTTGGTTTGTTTGAGGTGAATGACAACAAGATTTTCCATGGTTAGGCAATTGCAAGCTTTATTTCAAAAGTTCGATTTAATGTTTCATGTGGTTGCTTTTGTGAAAGATGAAATCAACAACTTAATATCTATGGTCGTAACAATATGTTTTATTGTTGATTGTCATCCTTTGAAACTTTAGCAAGTTTATGAAGGTACTTGTTTTGGTCATGTCATGTCCAAAGCATGCCAATATGCTACAAATGATGACAAGGTTGCTATAGGATTGAAGCATGTTAATGTGAAAAATGTTCAAGCTAGTTTGCAAAAAGAATCACATTGACAAAAAAAATTAGGAAACAAGAGACATGTGTGGGAAAATGAATGTGTTGAAAACAACTATAGCACTTAAACAAAAATAAATTAGTAAATTAAATTGTATAGTAAATTGATCATGTTAAAAAAGACATGGGAATTCAAAAAGGCCATTGTCTTATGTTATGGGCAACAAAAAAAATGTTTTACAACAAAGAGTTCATAAGGTTAAAGTGTGGGAAGCTATAGAAGCAATCACAAATGTTGTAAACCATGCTGCCACAACTTGTGTGATGAACTGATCAAGGGGTCATTGGTTGTTATCTAATGCCTTAATGACACCTATTGCCCTAATAGTCTACATGGAAGCTAAATTTGAATAGGTTTCTATTAAAAATAGAAAAATATTTTAAAATTAATTAATCTTATGAGCTTTTTATTCAGCTTCTACCTCAAGTTCTAGAAATCATATTTGAAGTGCAAAGGAAAAGGAATAATGAAAAAATAACAAGAAGAGAAATAAATTTTCCAACTTATAAAACTTTTTTCTTTTCCTCTTTGGACCTTTCCTACTTTCAAACCTCATAACTTTCTTATTTCTTATTCATTTTAAACGACTTAAAATGTTATAGGAATGCCACCTAAAGTTTTATAAATCATTTTTTAACTCTAATAACAATAAAACATACAAGGATTTTTAAAGGTGTTTGGAAATTGGCTTTTGTAGTGTTCAGTGGTTTGTTTTTTGAGTTTTTGAGCCCTTCTACTTTGGGGGGCCATAATTTTTTCAATTATATTCCATTTTTTACAACTTTTAGTGGCCCAAAGGCTCCAACAAGAAAGGTTCAAATTTTGTTTGGACACCAAAAACAATGGAGCTTTCCCCTTGGATCTAATTTTCCCTGAACATTTAAATGTGAAAGGTGCAATTTTAATTTAATTTAATTTGCAATTTAATTTACAACTAAAAAACAATTCAAATATTTAACCCATATGTTTTGTCTTTATCTTTGAATCTTATGTTACAAACTATATTAAAAAAATTTGTTCTTTTATATTTTCACATTGTTATATAAGTGTCATTTTGTGATGAGTTCAAAAAAGCTTAACTTAAAGGCAAAATATCAAATAAAAAATAAAATTTCAAGGCTATTTTTTAGTTCATTCAATCTTGTGCTTTCTTACCTATTTATTTATATACTTATGTAGGTAGGTAGGTAGGTAGGTCTTAGGTATATACATAGGTATGTAGGTTTAAAACCTACCAATTTACCTATTTATGGTTATTATGACCCACCTGTATATATTTCAAAATATAATTAAAACTTCATGTGGCAAAAAAATTATTGTGCCACATGTCACAATCTTAAACCATCAATAACAATCATAACAAACAATGGAGATCAATATTTAGAAAAGAAAATAATTTTTATGTCTAAAAATTTTCATAGTGTCATGTGTCAAATTTTAATAAATAGATAACAATCAATAACATTTGCATGACATCAGGAGTGTAGTTATAATGGAATTGCATAATAGTTGAAAATGAGTTGTTTTGACAAAATTGCAATTGAGTTGCAATGAATTGCAATTTTGCAACTCATGAAACTTGTTTGTTAGCACTCATGACAATGACAATTTTGATTCTTCCTAAAACCGATATTGAAATTAGGGGTTGATTGTTGATTCCCCAATTGGTGCCATCGTCATGTTTTTTAGGTGGGTTTGGTTCCAGACTGGTTGAGAAGCTCACCTGGTTTGACAGATGAAAGCAAATGTGACTACTTCCAAACTACAAGAGATTGCAAACAATTTCTCTTCAAGCTCGGCATTGTGAACGATGTGCCTATGCGAGATGATGATGTTTTGATGATGGTGTTTTGATAGGAAATACTTTAAAATTATATTCTTGTCTCTACGCTAACCAAGGCGGTTAGCTCTATACTAACCACTAATCATTCACGTGCATACTTGCCATGATAGCACAATTGCGCATAGAACTTGATGAGGGTATTTGATGTCTTGCCATGAGAACCATACCATGGAACTAACCTTTTGTTAGAATTGGAATTGAAATGGAAGCTTTGAAAAACAAAATTTTGAACACATGTTCATATTCTTTAGGAAAGCAATTGAATTTTTTTGGAAAACTTGAAGTAAGTAAGTTGAACTTCATAAATAATTAATTGATTTTCATTAACCGTACCTAAACAATCCTCAATTTAATTCATTGTAAAACTCCATGCTTATACAACTTATATCTAATCTTGGGGAGTGTGTAATATGTTACTTAATCCCATTCAAACTAATAACAGTTTCAAACAATCCTTCTGAAAGCACTTGCAATTTGTACACTGTCAAAAACGTTGGGTCTTCTATGTAAGCATTTCACAAAACATGAACAGAACTTTTATGAAATCAACCAAAACATGAAACAAAAAGCAAGTGAACATTGTGTGGTGTGATGAGAAAAAGTACTGCAGAAAACCCTGGCATTATTAGTCTTCTACCAATTAAGGGATAACCTTTTTTCCATATACTTGTGCTTACCACAAAGTTTAACACAATTAGTGTTAAGAGGGTAGCAGTGATGGGACAGAAGCAAGAATTGAGATACTGCATACCCATTGACAGATCTGGTAACCTTCTTTCGGTGGGTAGGAACAGAAAGATGTCATTTAACCACTATGCACCTCCTCTTATGTGCCTCAGCAGAGTGCCCTGTTGAAGAGTTAACTACCATCAGGTGCAACTCCTACTGCTCTATTTCATCTGCAGTTATTGCAAATAGAGAGGTAAGCCTCAAGACAAGGAACCCCCAAATTCTATGAGTAAAGAAACTAACAGAGACTGCTGTGAAAACTGTGACAGGCAAAAAGTCTCAAAATGTAAGCAACATTTATAGATTACAACCAAACCCATTGCAAGGACTGGTGGATTACGATTTGGTAAAGTGGAACTCAATCTGTAGGCGCTGGTGTAGGGGAACCTTGCCGAGCAACCCCTTCTCGATGTCACTCTGGAGCTCTCGAAGAGGAAGTGCAGCAAAAAACTCCTTCACAAACTGACAGCAGGCACTTCTCCCTATGTAAGTTAGGTCAGTTGGCAGTACAACTTCCGAAGAGACTCCATCCAGGGGAGCTGCTTCACATTCTGAAGTCTTTTCGTCGCCTTCTTTGCAGACCTCAACAATAGCAAGAGACTCAGGGGACACAGCTTCCACCTTAGTCTGGGGCTCGGCCTGGGGCAAGCTTTCCATGACTGGGGATCTGTGTAATGAGGTCTCTGCATCAAACCGCAAAATGTAGGCCTGACTACCCCCTTCAGAAAGCCGCTCTCCCAATGTGTCAATAATGTAACAACCTTCATCCTCAACTTTCAGGACAAAAAAGTGGTCATTCCAGCTCACAATGTATATGGCAGGACCAGCTCGCTCCACCTCCTCCCAAATACTATCAAAGGACATGGCATCTTGCAGGAAATTGCAAGAATCACTCACACCCTCAGGCTGGAAAAAACCAATGAAGGACTTTTCGGACACCACGCTTAAAGGGCGTATGGCTGCCTCAATGACAGTATCCAAATCAAAGTGCTGGTCTGGAAATCGACCTTTATAAGCTTCAATACTGCACATGTTCCTCCATTCAGCAGAGCCGTCACGAATCAGCATATCAAATTCTGCCTTGCTTGGCATCAACGTAGGGTGCTTATGAAGCCAGTCTGCAATGACTGCCACCAGTGCAGTGCATGCACTTTCACCTGCTGCACTCGCACTACGCTGGTCCAAGGAGGCAAAAAAAACTTCAGCAGACAGCTTGGTCTGTCCATCACGACTTACAAAATCTTTCCTTTCCCATGACCCAACTGTAAAGAGCTCCTCTCCAAAATCAAGCAGTCCGGCAACAACTGCAAGAGACTTGTGCTCACTTTTCTGGCGCTGCAGAACACAGAACATTGTCAGAACATAGTTTTCCACACAACTGAAAGCAATGGCCTAGGATCCTTCAACTCTTGAAGCTTTCAGCATATAACTGGGGACAAAAATTAAGCATTGCTTAGGTGAAGCCAAGAAACTCTTTGTCTTCTAGTAGCCAGGACTATTGTCATGGCACATGGCAGACAACAGAGTGGCCAAATCATATGAATAGTGAAGCAAATAATGTAAGAACAATGAACACACCGTAAGCTCTGGTTGGTATGATGGAGAAGACTGACGACGATCCCAGTCTATTTCATCACCACCTTCTTCTCCATACGCTTTGTTCAACAAAGGCTCTCCACGGGATCGAGTAGACCTGTAGTTGAGCTTTCGTTTTCTCCAGGATAACATTCTAAGCAGAGATCCCTGTGGTACCAGCTCTCCAGACTCAGATATTGAGAACTCCTCTGAAGAAGCAGCAACTTGTGGGGGGCTTGTTGATTTGGACCGGCTGTGGATTGTCAAATTCTTGTCTGTCTCATTTTCCTCTGCATCTCTGTCATGGGGAAGAGCTCCTTCCACAACAAGGTTCACCCCTACCAATGTTCCATAGCTTAAGGACCTCTCACAATGGTCATCTTCAACTTCATCTTCATAATCCTCCACATCAAAGTCAAAAGCAAAATCTGAGTCAAACAGATCCGAAGCATCCTGCAAACTTTCATCGCTTCTGGGAGAAAACTTCCCATCATCTGTGACATCACTATCCTCAACTTGTGGACTTTTCCTCCCTCCCCAACCCAGAACCTGTTCTCTTGAGAGCTCCTTAGAAGTTTTTTCTTTCTTTCCTGCCACCACATGGATAATTCTTTCTGCATGATCCTCAGCCTCCCATGCCCGCGGGTCTCCAATGCATGCCATTGCTGGTGCCATGAACCTGTGCACACTCTCAAAACCTGCCTGGTGCATTGTGCGGAGTTCCACAAAACTCAACGTGACCTGAGACAACACAAATTTACACTGTCAAAAGTGTTCAACAAGATCAACAGCTATAGGCAATAGCAAGGATCACTACCTTTCCACAACTCCTAACTACACAGATTGCACGTGGACACAGCTATCAAAACAAGAATGCTCATAACCAAGTGCATAAACAGAGAAACATAAAAGCGAACAGAAGAGGGGAAAACTCACCCAGAAAGTAGCTTCCAACTCAGAGCCTCCCATGTTGCACCTTAGAGGTACGCTCACAGACTGTTTGTTATTGCCTCCAATAGGAGCAAGTAATCCAACATCAAGAACTGCTGTGCCTGCTACTGACAGCTTGCTCTTTGCACCATCTTGCACAGCCTACAACCATCAACATAACAAAAGAATTAGAAGCAGTGACCACAAGACTTGAAAATCTGGAAATGATGGAAAAAAATTCAGCCATGACACCTGGTTGCACACAAAGCCCAGTGAAGAGAAGTGATCACAAAGAAAAAAAAGACAAAGATGATGGAAGAGTAGAGATAACACAAAGTGACCGTTGACAACTCTGAATACAGCAACATCTGAAATTATTAAGAATCATCATTGGGCATGTGAGTCATGCTGAGAGCATCTTCTGGCTGAGAACTGCTGCTACCAAAGTACAAATTTTTAGACTTTTTGGACAAGAGGATTGTCTGATATGGGATGGAACTTGTGGGTTCTCTGACTGGCTATGAATCTTGTCTTTGATTTATGAAATCCTAAAAAATGATGCAACCTCAAGCTAATTGATGATAACATGAAGCTCTTGAACAAACTTGAAATGACTGGGAAACAGAAGAAAAACACCTGGTCTAAGGTGGGAAGGTGTGCCCAAAGGTAGATTTGCGGTTTTACCTTGCAAAGGACAAGGTAGACATGCCATGGCTGAAATGTGCCAGTTTTTCCGGTCGTAAGTACACAGATGCTTTCAAACTCCTCCTCCCATACAACTTTACCACCTGACCCCAGAGATACAGCAGTTGTCTTCACCCTTTTCATGCTCCGAAACCGTGAACCCAATGCTCCCTTTGGACCCTTCCATTTCACATCAACATGCAACTTTGTCTCACTGAGCTCACTACTGCCCTGCACAATGGACACACCCTCAAGCCTATTCAAGGCAAGATTGACTTGAAACTTCTTTGAAACCGATGGCCGATGTGGCCATTGCATCACCTTCATCACCATGGTTGCTTGCTCAATCCAAGTTTTTTCTCTGTCACCACTCACAGCCTCTTCAAGATGCTGAATGAATTGCCTTTCTCAATCAATCAATAACCTTGCCCTTGAAATGTCTCCAGCAATGAATTCCCTTGGCTGTGTCCTTACTATGGGACTCTGCAAAAGAGGATCACATGACTTTCCCTCAGCATGTTGTGGTAACAAACATGTCAAGATCACATGTCTGAGATGATGGATTGATTAGTGAGTTCCACCAGCTTCAAAAGCAATGAGAACTGAAAGGCTTTTACAGGTTACCTCTCTGGATGGTGCTCCTGATCAATCCTGTACACAAGGTGTGTGGTGTCAAACAAGAGGGGTTTTGACTTCCTCGAGCATCTTGATGCTCTGCCAATCGAATGGTAAACCGGGTATAACAATTGAGGACTAAAAGACTACTCTGCTCCTGTTGTTGCTGCTGCTTTCTCCCAATCGCATCAAAGATTCTTCAAGTGACCTCTTTGGCCCATGCTGCCAAAACAAAGGAGGTCTCTCTCTTGAGCTCAGAAGGAAAGAAGCTACAGACAGATACCCACACCTTCCCCTTCCTTTTTCTGCTACTGTTTCTTGGCAATTATGAGCTTCACACACAGAAGAGCATGTGATCTTTCTACAGCACCTCCTTGGCAATTGTGAGCTTCACACCCCAGAAGAGCATGTGATCTTTGTTGTACAGGACATCGCTCCCAGCTACGAATAGAAAGAAGAAAGAGGTTCAGTGCACAATGGCTGTCTGGAGGAAGAAGATCAGGATTCAGCAGCCAGCTACACTGTCAAAAGCTCCATCACATATCCCCCACGAAATTGCAGAGAAATCTGCAAGTCGCCTTCCAAGATCCATCTCTGGAATGCATGGCATGCATGCTCCAAGAAGAGGCAGCTCCTCCTTGAATTGCTGCTCAAGAAACAAGAGTTGTAGAACAAACAGTGTGAGCGTGTGCAGAAGGAAAAGTCTGGAGAAGAAGAAGAAGAAGAAGAAGAAGATTGATTTGGTTTGATTATTGCACAAATCTTCCTTCCACGATTTGCTTGACACGCTTTCTCGGGATTGAACGCCAGAACAAACAAACAAACAAACAAACAAACAAAACACTTGCTGAATGCAAGCATGCACATAGGCGCGAAAGTCGCGTTCTTCGCCTTCTCCACACCCAGAAAAGCAAAGAAAAGAAAAGAAAAGAAAAAAGAATCCAGTTGCAAAGTGGAGGAGGAGAAATGAGGCGCGGCATGGGCCCACGGGAAATCCGCAACCGCGTTCAAACGGTGGAGGAGAAGGAGACGAGAAAATGGAACTTTGTGCTAACCCGTTGTCGCCATGCGCGTCGCGCAACAGTTGCCGCGTCGCAGCAGAAAAAAAAAATCCCTTAAACCCTAGAACTTCCCATGAGCTTTCCCCTTCAGTCACGGACATCCAGGAAACGGATCGAGGTCCACCACCTGCCTTCTTCTCCTGCCTTCTTTCACAAGACCACGTTACGCGGCTGCTGTGGTCGTCGGTCGGTCGCCCGCTTGGTCGCTCGGTCCATCTCTCCAGTCCGTCAAAGAACGAACATCCATGTGAAACTGGCAGCAGATCGACCAGAAATTTCCAATGTTCGCGAAGAAGAAGAAGAAGAAGAACAACAACAACAACAACATCTTGTTGGATTGATGGAGAAAACTGTGATCTCTGTGAAGCATTTCTGTTGCTTCTGTTGCTCGTAGCTGCTGTGATTTTTGCACTCTTCTTCTTCTTCTTCTTCTTCTTCTTCAGCCAAACCCTAATGCCATATCCTAACCTTGAGTTTTGTTATCTCTACTATGTCTCTATTGTTCTTGGTAGCAGTTGGTATGTTTTGGATCTAATTATGGAAAACACCACAACACATATGGAAACACCACAACACATTTTGTGTTTCTTCAGAGATTTTTTTCTGTTTGGTCTCCCATTTTCTTTTTTTGGTGTCCAGGAATGTATGATGCTCCTGCCATTCTCTTCTGGAGATGGGGATTTGCTCTTCTGTGGAGTGTGCAGGGGCGAAAAGGGGAGTTGTAAATGGGATTTGTTGTTTGCTGGATCCATTTTTCGGAATCATTCGTGCATGCTCTCTCTCTCTCCCTCTCTCTCTTTTCCTGTAGATATAGATGGAATTGATTGCTTGCTTGTGGAGTGCAGGAAAAAGAGAGAGTTGCAGCATTGAATGGGATTTTAGTTTTGAAGCAAATTCTTTTTTTCTTTTCTTTTCTTGCATTTCTCTTCATGTCTTCTTCACACAAGAGGGTTTTCAACTCCATTGTCATATAAATTTGCTACTTTCAGATCAATCTACGACATGCCCAGGGCCTTGGGTATTTTTGTTGATCAATTTTGGGAATTGTTAATCCACTTGTTGATCAACAAAGAAAGCTGAAATACATGGCTGCTTCTTGATGATGATGATGATGATGATGATGATGATTCTGGTGGCATTTTGTAATGCAACAATGCTGTGTACCTCCAGACTACTAAGTTGAGTCTTGATGACCAAGTAACAGGAGCAGAGTTTGGTTTTCATCAAGCACACCTATGGTGTGGATTATTGGGTCTCAACTTCTTTCAATGGGTGTGGGGAGCAAATTGCCAAACAAACTGTGCACTACTACCAAAAACAAATGGGAGCTGTCCTTCCTTCATTCTTGTAAGTTTTATCTGCAGAACTCATGTTGGCCACTGAGACTCATTTGGGTATTTGTAGATCTGAAATCTCTGTAATAACCTTATTGTTGGGTTGTCATGTGTCTCAATTCTTTGTTTTTGGGTTGACAGCAATCATGAGCCTGAGAATGGAGAAGAAGTTCTCTGCACTTAGGAAAGATAATCATTTCATTTGAATGAATACCTCAGCTACCTGAGTCATGATGTATCGGTACTTATACACCAAGCTCTGGCCAGCTACAACATACATGCGTACATACATGTGTGTGGAATGATAGTTGCATTGTATATCATTTCCTCTTCCTTCTCCTCCTTCCTTTGAATGTTGTAGACAGATCTTCCCCTAACTACTTCTGATTTTTGCTACCTACATCATTTCCCCTCCTTATCTACTTTCAATTCTCCTACTTGTAGTAGGTAGAATGACTTGGATTTAGTTCTTCCTTTGATTGTGTCTTCAGGTGTCTTTCTCTTTCTCTCTTTTCCTTTTTTTTTTCTTTTTCCTTCGCTGCTTGTTTCTCTGTTATATAGGCTCATCTCATAAATGTTTTTCTTTTTGTTCAACAAAGTGACCCAAGTTATGATGATCATTTTTTAAAGGAAAAATGGTTCCCCTCCCTCTTAAACAACATTCTTCTTCTTCTTCTTCTTCTTCTTTTTCTTTGCTTTGTTTTGATTTTTTTCATCTTCGTTTTATCATCCCCAGTATGAGTGCACTTTCTTCCACTTTATTCCACTTTATTCCAAAGTGCAGAAGGGAAGGGGATTTTTGTTTTTCTCTCTTGTGTTGGCTCCTTTATTCGTGCAGCTTTTGCTCACTCTCTCTCTCTCTCTCTCTCTCTCTCTCTCCACATGGCTGTTTGATACTGGAAAAGGCACAACACACACACTAGAGGATCATATTTTTGGAAGTAAGATATGGGCGAATTGGATTTGATTATTCCTTGAGCAGCAATGGTAGCCAATTGCTGCATATGAGTGATTTTTTGAAAGGGTAATGATGTAGCATCTTTCACTTTATACTATGCCTACCGCATCTACAAAGACTTTCAAAATAAAAGTAGCAACTTGTCAACCCACCTTTTTGGTTTGGAAACGTTTTAGAAGCATGCCCGTGCGTGTTGTTTTAACAAAGCTTTGGCTACCACAAAAAAGGAAAGCTAGGGGTAACAAAATTTGTCATGTGGGACTTCCAAACGCTTCTTCTTGTGTCTTTGATTGTCATTCCTTTTTCTTTTTGGGTTACGAATCTTTCTTCTAAAATATTATACAATCAAAGAAATAAACAACACGATCCATGTGTAGAATACTTGCCATAATTTGTTGGCAAACTAATATTCAAATCTTCAATGCAATGTGTGGGCCAAAATTGTGCAACGAAAACAAAAAAAGTGTGTGATGTTGTCAAGCTCAAGTCCCCATGTTGTGCAAATGCTCATGCACGTTAGGCGATATGCCAAAGAGGCCGTTTCACCATCAAGTGAGTGATATTACTAAGAGCTTGAGGATAGTGACATAGATTTGTAAGGAATTGAAGACCTAGATATTGTTTAGCAATTGTGTAATGGAATTGAAATACACCATGCGAGGTGTTTATCATCGTACTTTTTCTTAAACCTAATTGGGAGAACATAGAGGTTGGGTCTAATTACTCTTGTTGATGGTCATTACACTTTGAAAACATTCCCATAGATCTTATGGAAAGGTGTGGTTCCGTTGCACTCTCTTGATTACAACAACTCCCAAAGTTGTGCAACAACCTCCCCCCAAAAAAGTGTAATGTACAGTTTTGATGACATCTTGCAAGGAAGTTGCAATTCCATTGTAGGATGTTGACCACCATAACTTCCCAAAATTGTGCACCAAAAAGAAAAGTGTAATATATGGCTTTGATCACAACTTTGAAGGATTTGGGAACAAGGTCCATAACAATAATGCCAATTCAAATAGTTCAAAACTTTATGGCAACAAAATCCATGTTCCATACTAGTGGGGGACTTTGTTTGCCCCCACCATCCCCAAAAAGACTAAAAGAAGTGGTTCACTTGCAAGTTGCTTGGCATGCAAACATAAAATGTGTTATTAATTTCAATGTTTACTTACAAGTTGGCAAAAGTCCATGGGAATTTGGATTGTGTATGTCACTTGCTATTGACATTCATGGATGGCCAAATCTTTCAAAGTCTATAATGGTACAACTACCAAGTAAACGAAAATGTGGAAGAGAGAGGGAAAAAAAAGGTTAAGGTGAGGCCCACTAATCTATTGGTCAACGATCAATCTAGTGACCATCCATGCATTCTACAACTTATGACATGCAATTCCATCATCTTCCCAATATTTTTCTACTTTGCATAATAAGCTTTTTCTTTGCACCATTGTTCTTTTAAAGTGTCACAAGTTCAAATTGTTTTGTTGTATCCACTTTTGAACACCTCATGATAGAAGGAATCTCCATTTATGTTATCCACCTAGTATTGGAAAATGTAATTCTTGATTTTTATTTTTAACATAATTCACTTTGAAATTCAGGCCTTGGCAACGTTTTAATGTAAGTGTTCCAAA
>Ga0209611_10009906_pt1 | contig 14229 bp, 13 predicted proteins | sample S1TSphgellanicum_3_FD_187693 | JGI IMG/M metagenome (GOLD analysis project Ga0209611, IMG submission 187693) | Host-associated microbial communities from peat moss isolated from Minnesota, USA - S1T2_Fc - Sphagnum magellanicum MG (SPAdes) (version 2) | ecosystem: Host-associated > Plants > Peat... | reverse complement strand
CATGTGTAACTTCCTAGCTCACCACTTTTACCCCAACACGATACTTACCCCTGAAAAACATCATTCCACCCGTCCGATTCCCGATCCAACGCTCCTAACTCACTTTATCACATCTTTATTCCTCTCCCCCCCCCAAGAGTAACTTAAAGTAAGTTAAAGTAAGTTAAAGTAAGATAAAGACTGACTGACTGACATTTCTAAGGGAATTAACAGACAGTGGTGACGACGCGATCGATGGCTGACGAGTGTCTCTCCGCCACCATGACCCGCAGCGCCAAAATTATACAGAGGCCGGTTTTGCCATAAAAAATGCAGAGGCCGCTTCTGTCGTAGAATGCTTTTGCAGTAGAATTGTCGTGTCATAGACAGACGTAGTGAATTAATATAGTAGATTGGATTCAATAATAACACAAGGGAAAAATTTGTCAAATGCATAAAATACAATAATTCAAAGTTTCAAAAACACTTTTTGAGTCCCACCCAACTCGAACTTGCAAATGGATCAAATGCAAAGATTGAATATATGATGCTTGTCCTCTTCCTTTAACAATTGTGAATCTAACAAATCTCTTCCCCCTATTGCTCCATTGTGGGCATTCATGACACAACTTTAGAACACAACATTCATCCTACTAGCTTTACTCCCACTTGGTTTTTCTCATTTTAAATGAAGTGGCAATCGATTTTCTTAAGGTTGCATTTTGGTAATGACTTAGAGCTCTTGGTCATTGCACTTGGAACACAAGGTCTTTGCAAGAAGGGGAGGTGACAAACTAGTGAAGGGGATCAATAGCTCTACCATTGACAACAAATGGAGGTTGTAGATCTTCCAAATTGCTCAAGGGTTCAATGTGGACTCTTGTGTGATGGATGGATGGATGGATGGGTGGATAATGCATGGTTGTGGGCATTGGTTGTTCCATGTCTTCTTTTTTTTCTCGTGCAATTACAGTTATGGTGTTTTCTTCTTTTTTCTTTTTCTTTTTTTCAATTTTGTGGTTGCCAAAGTTTGGTGATTTTTTTTTTCATTTTTGTAGCAAATTTTTTGGGAATTTACACTAAAAAAGAGAATTTCCAAAATTATCCTAAATGTTTTTGGTCGTCATAGTGAGAAGATTCACCAACTTTTTAATAAAAAAAAAACCTATGAGTTTGGTGTGATTTTTTTTTTCATTTCTGTAGCAAATTTTTTGGGAATATTCACTACTAAAAAAAATAAATTCCAAAATTCCAAAAAAAAATTATCCCAATTTTTTTTGGTCGTCATAGTGAGAAAATTCGCTCCCCCCCCCCAAAAAAAAAACAAACTATGAGTTTGGTGTGATTTTATTTTTTTTCATTTTTGTATCAAATTTTTGGGAATTTTAAACTAAGAAAGAAAATTTCCAAAATTATCCCAATTTTGTTTGGTCGTCATAGTGAGAGAAAATTCGCCAAAATTAAATTAATAAAAAAAATATTAAAATAAAATAAAAATTATTATTATTATTTGGTGGCTACATACATGATGGATGGCTTGGGACCCAAGGATTGATTGATTTCTCTCTCTAGGGTTGCAAGGTTTTAGGGTTGCAAGGTTTTCTCTTTTCCTTTCCTCCAGAAGAATTTCAGCGAAAGATGCTGGATTGTCAGAAACATTGATGGGTGGCACTATGCTCCCACCCATTCTTCTCTCTCTCTCCAAAAGCTTCGTGCATGATACAACACAGTGTGGGACTCCCCCCCCCTCCCTTTGGTTTCATGATTCTCAGCTGTAAATTATTGGAAAACTTTTGAAGGAGGACACAGCAGCAACAACATACAAAAAGAGGGCCAGAAACAACAGAAAAGGGACATGAATTAATGGTTTGGAGCAGTTGGGTGTCTTGCTGTTTCTGTTTGTGTTCTAATTTGGTTGCATTATTATTGCTTTGCTTTCTTCTGCATTCCTTTTGCAATGGTGTCAACAGCAGCAAGCATAAGATGAGCATCTTTTTTTTTGTCTTCTTCTTCTTCCTGCTTCTCTACTCGCTCACACTCTCTCCCTTCCTACCTTGCAATGGCTTGTGGGCTGCTGCTGCTGCTGGGAACAAGTCTTGGATGCTCCTCCTCAGCTGAGCAAAACCAGAGGAAGAAGAACAAGAGTTTTGCCTGCTATCCTCCTCCAGTAAACAAACAAAAACACCAGTAGTTGCTGCAGCAGAGAAAAAGAAAGCCCTTCTCCTCAAGCCCCACCACACCCACCCATATGTGCTGCTGCTGCTGCTGTTGCTCATCCGTGACATACCCACCAATTCTGTTTTCAGTTTCGGACTTCACAAATCCTGTATTGCTTTGTTCAGCAAGCAGGCAAGGTGTAGACCAAGAATTATTTTTTTCATGAATTTCTGGATTGTTTTGAAGCAATCAACAAGACACCAGACCAAGAGGTTTGGTCAATTCATCAGTGGTGGGTTTTTTTTCTTTTTTCTTTTTGGGTGCAAATTCTGGATTGTTTTTGAAAGCAATCATCGACAAAGGCATCGGTTCAAGAGTTTTGTTTGATTTGGGATTCATGGAGGAGGCACCACCCAAAAGAGTTTTTAAGATTGGGTATTCGACAAAGAGTTGTTGCTTCTTTGGGGATGATTTGTTCACAGGTTTCTGTAATTGTTTTGACGCAAGCAAAGCAACCATGATTGACTGACTGGGAGGGGCATTGTTGGTGGTGCTGGTGGGGCGACAACAATTGTTGCAGCAGTTGCAACAAACCATGCTTTGCATATACCAGCATTCCTGTAAGTCTCTGCTTCATGGAAGCTGATGTGATCAGATGGATGGTGATGTAATCAGATGGGCTTCCATGCAACAGAAGAGTTGGCTTTTTGTTCTTCATCAGGTTGATGGCATTCAGAGCAATATCTATAGAATCCAGCTTCTGATACGAAACATGCATCCAAAAGGAGTTTGATGAAGGAGGGAAAGAGGTTTTAGTGGGTCAGTAGAGGAGAGAAGGTTGTGTTGGTGTTTTTTCTTTCATGTGGGTTTGCAAGTTTGACAGACATTTTGTGGTAAATTCAACAAGAGCAGCAGCAGCACCACCACCACCATGAGCATCACCAGCAATGTCTCTCTAGCCACTGCTGCTTCACACTTGTTTCCGAAGGAAGGATGGGCACAGCAGCAGCAGCGGCTTGCTGCTGCACTTGTCAAACCTTGTTTCCAGCATGCATTTACATCAATTCTTAATTGTGTCTTCCTTGCCATCTTTACAGTAACATTCTTGTTGCAGGAGTGCAGAAACTGCAGTCCACCACCAGCAAAACCGGCTGACAATCATCACCACAATAGAAAAGAAGCCAGAAGCATCTTACACCCAATTCTGTTAGATTGCTGTGCGTATCTATTTTTGATCAATCTTGCAGCTTCAGTATGGGAAACTGCCACTGGAGTTCTAATTGGGTGGTCCAGCATCCTGGTGCATTCAGAGGTTTTTGCAGTCCTTCAAACCATTGGCTGGTTTGTAATCTTCCTGGTGTCGAGAAGTTGCAATGCTCAACAACCAAACAGGCTCAAGTATTTGGGCCTTTTACAGGCGTGGTGGATTTTGGGGTTTTTTGCATCTACGCTCTCTATTCTTTCTGGCATCTTCTTCTCATCAAAATGCAAGGATCATCAGTTTTGGGATCAGCCAATGTGGGTGGCGGAAATTGCATCCTTTCCAGCTATTATGTTCCTTGGAACTCAAGCACTCTGCAGCAAAATGGAGATTGAACTTGAAGACTATATTTTCCAGGAGCCGTTGCTGAGTGATGATAATAGGCAGGAGGATTTGAGTGAGAGGGAACCGGTCACACCTTATGTGACTGCAGGAATTTTTAGCCTAGCAACACTTTCTTGGCTTAGTCCTCTGCTCTCAGTGGGAGCCAAGAAGCATCTAGAGCTGAAGGACTTGCCACATCTTGCACCCAAAAGCCGTGCACATATTGCGTACGAGGAATTCCAATCAAGTTGGGAATGGCTGAAGCAGCGAAATCCATCAGAGGCTCCATCACTAGTTGTTGCTCTCGTACTGTCATTATGGGTTGAGGGTGCATGGAATGCATTGTTCGCTTTGATTAACGTCTGTGCAACTTATGTGGGTCCCTTCTTGATCGATGATTTTGTGAACTATCTCGGAGGGCGACAAAGGTTTGCACATGAGGGACTCATTCTTGTCTCCATCTTCTTCATTGCCAAAATCATTGAGAACTTGGCAAACCGTCAATGGTATTTGGGTTCTCAGATCCTTGGCCTGAGAATGAAGGCAGCACTCGTGGCATTTCTGTTTCACAAGGGTTTAAGGCTCTCAAACCAATCGAGAAGAAGTCACACAAGTGCAGAGATCATCAACTACATGGTTGTGGATGTGCAAAAGATTTCTGATTTCACATGGTCCATCAATCATTTCTGGACATTGCCTGTACGTATTGGTCTAGCACTAGCTATCTTATCCCGTGTAGTTGGTGTAGCATGGGTTGCAGCTCTAGGTGCCGCATTGCTGATCATGTTCATCAACACCCCACTCACCAAATTGCTGGAGAAACTCCAAGCAAAGGTCATGGCAGCAAAAGATGAAAGGATGAAGGCAACATCTGAGTCTTTACGAAACATGCGGGTTTTGAAGCTCCATGCCTGGGATGAGACCTATCTTGCCAAGATTGAGGATTTGCGAGGGAAAGAGTTTGGCTGGATGTGGAGACATGCCTTGGTCATGGCAAGCGCAGTGTGCACTTTCTGGACAGCACCAATATTGGTCTCAACAGCAACATTCGCGACATGTGTTGGGTTGGGGATCCCACTCTCAGCTGGAAAGATACTCACTGCTCTGGCAACTTGCAGGATTCTTCAAGACCCACTCGACGTCTTCCCAGAGTTCATTGCAAATTTGGCTCAAACAATGGTAAGTTCTAGAATTACCGCATCTAGGATCACACCACAAAGCTTGACACTTTCTAAATGTTTTATCACCATGTTGGGTTGTCCTTTTTTGCTGGTTAACCATCTATCAGCTTCAGTAATGACCCAAGACTTCATCACCTCTTTGTTTCAGGTCTCAGTGCAGCGCCTCTGGAGATTTTTGCAGGAGCCTGAGCTTCCAATGGATGCAGTTATACACATTCCGTCATGTGTGGATGGGGGTGCCACTGAGTTCGACATTGTGATTGAAGTCAGAGAAGGCAACTTCAGTTGGGACTCACTTGCAACAGGCCTTACGCTAACAGGGGTAAATCTTCAAGTGAAAAGAGGTGCACGGGTTGCTGTATGTGGGACAGTCGGGTCTGGAAAATCCAGTCTTCTCTCTTGCATCCTTGGAGAGATCCCCAAAATCTCTGGCACTGTAAGGTTTTCTTCTTGGATGCTGTGGTTTGTTCTTCTTGGATGCAGTTTTCTTTGCTGATTTAATCAAATGTTTACTGTCAAAGTTGGGGAGGGGGGGAAAAAGAGCTGCAGATCTGAACCACCTCAGTCTTGTCTTGCGGTGATCATGCAGGTGAGAGTGGTTGGTAGCACTGCATATGTGGCACAATCGGCATGGATTCAGAGTGGCACAGTTGAAGATAACATCCGTTTTGGGAGTCCCATGGACCATGACAGATACAGTTCTGTTCTAGAAGCCTGTGCTTTGAAGAAAGATTTGGAGCTTTTCGCCTTTGGAGATCAAACTGAGATTGGAGAGAGGGGTATAAACTTGAGTGGTGGTCAAAAACAACGGATTCAGCTTGCACGTGCCTTGTATCAAAACTCCAGCATTTATCTCTTGGATGACCCGTTTAGTGCTGTTGATGCACATACAGGCTCCCATATCTTCAAAGTGAGTCAAAAGCTCCACACACTGATTTTCTTTGTCCTTGCCAATGAATGGACACTTTCTTCCCCTCTAGAAGTCTGATGAGTTGTCTTCTTTTACTTGGAGTTTTTTTTTTCCAAGCTTTTTGATATGATTAAGCTGATGAAGCAAGGAAGTGTTGTCGGGACTATGAAAATTGGGTTTTGGGTGTCCAAATGTAACAAACTAATTTTTGTGTATATATGGGAGGGGAGATACATGGCAGGAATGCATCCTGAAATACTTGCTGTCAAAGACTGTTGTATATGTGACACACCAGGTGGAGTTTTTATCTCCTGCAGATCTCATTCTGGTATGTGAATCTTTTACTTCCTTTTGACTTTTTCAGATCATATGGCATTGTGCAGCAAATTGCATACTTGCATTTCCACATCAACCCAAACCATGACAATGCAAAATATTCTAACCTGAAATACTGCTTAACAAGTACATATCTTTTTTGAGGACTGGGATTTTTTATTTTTTATTTTTTGCATCTCTCCTCAGGTCCTACGCGGCGGTGAAATTGTACAGGCTGGGAACTACGATGAGCTCTTGCAAACGGGCACGGATTTCAGCACTTTGGTGCATGCTCATCATGAAGCTATCAGTGGCATGGGTGGCATTACTTCCAGCTCTTCCAGGAACAACCCCCACTGGAACACTGCTGAATCTGTTTCAAGTCATGTATTGAATGGCAATGCAAAGGCTGTTGACCAGGATGAAGCAGATGAAATTTCTTCCCAGGTCATTGAATCAGGACAACAACAACAACAGTTGCAGCAATTTGAAGTGGAGCTCACTGATCCAGAAGCCCCAAAACCACAACAGCTGGTGACAGAAGAAGAAAGAGAGCGAGGAACAGTTAACTTGGGTGTTTATTGGTCCTATCTCACTGCAGTCTACCAAGGAGCACTCATTGTTATCATTGTCATCATGCAAATCTGCTTCCAAGTATGTTGAAATGGATAGTTTTTTGATTGATAAGCAACAGAAAGCATTCCAAGTTTTAGGTGGCAGAAGCTGTTTTTCTGATCCAATTTTGTGAAGTAAAAAAAGAGACATTGAATAATGCTTGAGGTTTCCAGAAAGCTTTGCTAGAGATTTCCTCAAAAAAGCGCACAGCTGAAATTCCTTGTCATTTTTGTGCAATCAGTTATTGTTTTTGTTTGTGGATTGTGTCAGGTGTTACAAATAGCTGGAAACTATTGGATGGCTTGGGCATCTCCCACAACATCAGGAGGCAAGAGTCACGTAAGCAGCAGGAAACTGATTCTAGTTTACGTGGGGCTTGCGTTTGGGAGCACAATCTTTGTGATCATACGTTCATTGCTGGTTGAACTTGTGGGACTTCTTGCAGCACAAAAGTATTTCAAGGGCATGGTGAGGTGTATTTTCCGTGCTCCCATGTCCTTCTTCGATTCCACTCCCACTGGTCGCATCCTCAATCGGGTACCATCTCATTTCTTTTCCTTTTGACCAGAAAAAAACACTGTTCCTGAATGAGTTGTACCCATGTAGCTAATCAAATGTTGCTATTATCCAGTAGTGCATTGCAACCCAAAAGCTTGAATACATATTTCTCTGAATCTTTGTTTCATAATGATTGTTTGTGCAATAACAGTCGTCATCAGATCAGAGTGATATCGATTGGGAGATCCAGTACAAGTTTAGTGGTTTGATGGTGATGACAATACAGTTGTTGGGTACAATCACAGTTATGTCACAAGTGGGTTGGGAAGTCTTGCTGCTATTTTTGCCTGTGTTTATTGCATGCATCTTCATGCAGGTATGGGTTTTCTTCCCACATCTTCCTTCTCTTTTGACTTCATGCTTTCACCAAGTTCCCAGTCCTTTTCCTGTCAAGACATTCTCCCTCTTTCTCACAGGGAAAATGAGTGACTGACTGACTGACTGACTCTATAAAGGACAAATCAACAGACCTTGGGGACCAGTTTCTGCAGATTGTTTGTCTGGGAGATAGGATTGCATGTTTTTCAGGGGGTTATATAACAAATCTAGATGCCCAGGGGGGTAGCCACTGTTTTTTCCAGATTGAAATTTTCGTGTGTTTATGAATTATATGCATTTTTGCAGCGATATTACATGAAATCAGCGCGGGAGCTTCAAAGAGTGAAGAGCATACAACAATCCCCAATCATCCATCATTATGGAGAGTCCATCACTGGGGCAGCCACCATTCGTGGCTTTGGTCAAGAGCAGCGCTTCATGGACACAAACATCAATTTATGTGACAAGTACATGCGCCCCTCATTCTATACATTGGCCACCACTCAGTGGCTTGTTTTCCGGATGGAGCTCCTCAGTACTTTTATATTTGCTTCCTTGATGATGCTCGTGGTCCTACTGCCTCCGAGCAATCTGTATTCTGGTATGTGTCAATTCATATCACCAATAATATGTGTCTCCAATTCCCTCCTGAACAGTGTACTCCAGAATTGTTGCTTAACCATCTCAAACAAAAGCACAAGCCTGAATCCTGCATTTGTGTCTTCTGTGTTCCTGATCTGTCTTCTGGAATGAACCACTAATACATGTGATGTTTTACTGCTTTTTTGTTTTTTTTCCTTTCACGCATGATTGGGCTTGTGGCGATATATGGGTTTGATGGATCTTACTTCTGGGATGTACTGCTGATTTTTGTGCTGTTGTTTTTCTGTGTTTTCATTTTTCCAGGATTGATTGGGCTTGCAGTGATATATGGTCTGAGTTTAAACATACAACAGTCGGAGTGGGTATGGTGTCTTTGTGATGTGGAGAACACCATCATTGCAGTGGAACGGGTACAGCAATATATGGGGATCCCCAGTGAAGCACCTTTGCTCATCCAGGAGTCACGCCCCCCTCGGGATTGGCCTACTAGTGGAACCATCCACCTTCAGGACTTACAGGTTCCATTTCAGCCAAAAGTTCCCAAAAACTCTTCTGTTCTTCCTGTGAGCTCCACAATAGAAAGGGAAATTCTCAGCTGTTTTTGTAACACTTGTGTGATTGTGAACTCTGTTTTGGGTGTCTAGATACAATATGCTCCAAACCTTCCAATGGTATTACGTGGAATCACATGCACTTTTTATGGAGGTGAGAAAGTGGGTATCGTAGGGCGCACTGGGAGTGGGAAGTCAACCCTGATCCAGGCACTTTTCCGCATGGTGGAGCCTGTCGGAGGCAAGATTATCATCGACAGGGTGGATATTGCCACTATTGGACTACACGATTTGCGGGCAAGGTTGAGCATCATTCCTCAGGACCCAACACTATTTGAAGGCAACATGAGGACCAATCTTGATCCTCTCGGAGAGCATTCTGATGCAGAATTGTGGGAGGTGCCTAATTATTCCCTCTACCATGATTTTGAGAAACTTTGAGAAAAAAGACATTTTGTATCCTTGAATTGTGCTATATCATTCTTTGTTGCCTTTTCTTTATGGTATCTGTTTGCACAGGCATTGGACAAATGTAAGCTTGGAGATGCTGTACGTGCTAAAGAAAAGAAGCTCTCCTCTTTAGGTAAGTCTGAAAAGCTTAAGGAAAGGAAAAAAAAAGTATGGAGTGCACAAACCCATTTTCCTCTCAAATCAATTGTGTACATTCCTTGCAAATTATGAGATATCCAAAGAAGGGGAACCCGAGATCTGCACTCGCTCAAACAAGGAGTGGATTCTTTGTTGTAAAACAGTATTTGGGTAGATTGTACTTTGCTGTTTAGGCAGCTTTGAAGACTTGGGTTTTGGTGATGTGGAAAGTGCTGCATATGGGAAAAACCAAACAGTTCTGAATTCTGTTCAAATAGATCTGATGGGCTTGGTGAGAAACTGATTTGAGAAAAGTTTAATAGTTCTGAATTTCTAAAGGATTACATGAATTAGGTTAGTAGTATCTGCCACCACAAATCCCTGGATTTTGGAACTACTTCATTGTGTTGCAGTTCAAGAATATGGCGAAAACTGGAGTGTGGGGCAACAACAGCTGGTGTGTCTAGGGCGTGCACTGCTGAAAAGTACTCGCATCCTTGTACTGGATGAAGCCACAGCTTCAGTTGACAGTGCTACTGACAATATCATTCAAAGGACCATACGTGCAGAATTCAACACATGCACTGTCCTCACTGTTGCACACCGCATTCCAACTGTAGTTGATAGTGATCGTGTCTTGGTGCTCAGTGAAGGTACAATGACTGGTTTCCACCCATGAATACACCCATGATGCATGAATATATCAGTGTATTGTGAACCCTGCAAGGTTCAATCTTTCTGCACAATCTTTCTGCTCAACAACTGACTGATCTGGGTTCTGGGTTTATTGGGACTTCAGGGAGAGTATCTGAGTACAACATGCCAAGGAAGCTCCTCAAAGACAAGTCATCATGCTTTGCAAAGTTAGTTGCTGAATATTCAGAGCGGGCCGGCAGCAGCGGCGGCAGCAGTGGTGGTGCTTCTACTGCTTTGTAACAAATTTTGAACAACTTTTGATCTTCTCCCACTGTGCATGCAACTTTGGCTTGCAAGCAGGCTTTTTTCTCCAACAATTATGAGGATGTAGATACTGAGGTCAGGAGGATGGTAATTTTGAGCAGGATTCACATTTGCGCAGTGCTGCTGGTACTGAGATTTTTCTATCTCTTTTCATCTTGCTTGGTCTCTCTTTGCATCTGTACATGGTCTTGTTGAACATGATGAATTGAGGTGGAAGAAACTGGAACTGGACCTGGAACGGGAACTTATCTAGGTGCTTATATTCTTGTTCCACCATTCTGTGGACAAAGTGGGCTTCTCACTGTTGTGTTTTTGAGACTCTGAATCACCCCAAGGATCATCATCATCATCATCATTCATAGCAGCTGTAATATTGGAGATGCATGATGCAAGGTACTCACAAAATGCAATTCTCTCACCCTTTACAGGCAGAGTCAATAAATGGATGGATCATGGGAAGGTGAGAAGATTGGTCATGTCAATTTGCAAGTATGTTTTATTCCTGGACTGAATCAATAGTAATATAATTGTCTTTTTGCCCTTTCTTCTAAAGAATTGACAATTCCAGCCAGTTGGAATGTCAAGGATCATACAAAAACCTAACAACCTTACTCATACTTGATCATCATCAGTGGTAATGCAAAGCAACACAGAGCCCCAAGTTATATGTTGCAGAAAAAGACCAACAATTTCTTGGGGCTGGACCAACTTCTTTGTAGTTGGGATATTCACATGGGTCTCCTTTGAATGGTCATACCTCAGTAACTGAGAATTGGACCATGTGGGGGCCCATCACTCTGATCATCTCCTGCTCTACCCAAATGAGCCTGCAACCCCTAAACCCTAAACCCCATTTTTTGCACTCCAAAATAACCTAAACCCTAAACCCCAATTTTCCACACTCCAAATAGTCACCCCCACATGTACACATCTTCATCTTCACGAGGAGATGGTGGTGAAAGATCATGGTCTTTCATCCATCCATCCACCCATCCATTGGGTTGTAAAGATCTATGAGAAAATTTGTAGTGTATTTTTAGAGGTAGCCTTACAAAGCATAGTTTTGCATCCTCTAAATGGGCTATGAATTCTCTCACTTCAAAAATTGGGTTTTTTTTACCCTATTTTTTCACTTTTTCCCTTGAGTTCCCAATACCTTTCCAAACACCAAATAACAAGGCATGAGAAATGGATAGGAATGAATAAGAGGGTGAAACCCATGGTCACTTTACAAATAACTTTATTGTGTATAATATGAAAATGTTAAGAAGTGACCACATTTAGTGTTGATTTGAATGTTAAGCTTAATGTTAAGGAATTTAAAATTAAACACCAATCCTTATTTACAATGTTAACTAACACTAAATCCAAGGCAACAAATGATGTGACATTGATTTTAAAAAAATATTAACTTCAATTGTTAACTGATATTTAAAAAATTTAAATTATTATTTTTAGAATCAAACACCAATGTTAACTAAAGTATTAAAAAAATGACAAAATAATTTAATATTAACATGCATTCAAAAGTGTTTATCCTCATTTCATTTTTAAAAAAAAAATCTTTGTATTTCCCTCCCCCTTTTCTCACCTTTTCTTTCTCTTTCATCCTTGTGGTTTATCCACTCCTCTTCTTGCCTCTCCTTTCTCCACAAAGATTGCATTGAATTTTTTTTTAAAAGATAAAAGAAAAAAGGAAAAAAAAAATGAACATTTTTTTAACATATCTATGCTCAAAAGAGCACAAAACCTAAACTTATAGTGAAGAGAAAACACAAAGATTACACTGAAATTTGACAAAAAAACAAATTGTCTTTGAAAAAAGACAAAAAAAAATTCAAAAGCAATACAATGAGAGAGAAGAAGACCTAACAATGAGGGAAAAAAAGAAAAAAACACAAACAATAAGAGAAAAAAAGACCAAAAAAAAAACCTATGAAAAGAGGCAATAATGAGGAAAAGTAATCACAATCACATGGAAGAGTACAAAGGAGAAAACATTACTTTGTATGTGTGGACGGGATTGCAACCTTCAAGAATATAAATCAATGTTCAATGTTAGTTATCACTTAGCATCATCATATGTGGATGAGAGTGGGGTGGGTATTAGAAATGATGCCAAACTCTCACCGAATATTAAGCCAGGTATCAAGTTTGGAAATCGGGATTATCCAACAAAAAAAATTCAAATACCTAGTTTTGATATATAACCTTGGTGTTGTGATGTGTAGTGTTGTGACATATGATGTCATAAGGGTGTAAATCCATAGTAAACTCTACTAAACAAAAAGATTAAAACCAGTCAAAGGTAGAAACTAATCAACCAAAAAAAGATGCATGCACACATATATACAATGCACAAGAGGAGTTTGAGATGAAATTTTCATTTATCGCCCCCAAACATGAGCCAGGAAAAAATGGCATGGTCTAAGTAAAAATCAAGGTGTTGTAGGAGAACATGATGAATAGTACCAAATGCTGACGAGAATTTGAATGAGCTTCAATTTGAGGTAGAAAAGATGGTATCCACCATTACAATTATTACAAAGCAACATCTAATCAACATTGTCTGTCCTTTGACATACTTGACATGGATAGTCAAGTGGAGGAATCCAAGTCGATGTGATGATGGTAGGATCCAAGTTTGGCAAGTGGCAAGGTGCACAATTTTTGGAGTGATCTTGAATTGTGCGTTCGTCTGTTCCTTGCAACTCCAACACACCTAAAAGCCTAATCGCCTTAATCCTCGAGATAATGTAACCGAAAGAAATGTTTAAAGTATCATTAAGTTGTCGTTGGAAATACACAAAGTCACCAACATCAAATTGTCTCATCTTAGGTTTGTAACTACCACTTCATGTGTGTGCATACCGTAAGGTGTCTCGATGTTGTGCAATGGACAAATTCTCCATGGCCATGGGCATAACTCTCCTAAATAGAGCATCCTTTTTTGCGATGAACCTAGCCCAAGTGGCTAGGGAGTTCAAGTCCACACCTTGGTCCATTTGAGTAATAAGTGGAATGGGATGTTTCCCAAAAAGTAGAAAGTAAGGAAAGAAATGAGACAAAAAGGCGTGTTTGGACATCTTGTAACCCATGGCAATGTAAGGTAGGGTCATGTCTTAATCCTCTTTGTTCCTAGTGAAGCCAATCTTCTGATGGCTTTACATGTTTGAACCATCCTCTCTGTAAAGCCATCAGCTTGGGGATGATCCCTTGAAGTTCGACGATGGTCAATGATAGCATGGTCAAGTAGGTCTTGGAATTTTCCTCTGAATTACGATCCTTGATCAGTAAGGCACTCAGCACAAGCCCCAAACCTATTTAGGACCTGTTATAAAAAAACCTAGCTAGTGCTGTGTGATGACTTGTTTGACAACGTAATAAGCTCAACCCACTTTGAAAAATGCTCAATCATAATCATGATGTAGACATTACCCCTAGAGGTTTGCGGTAACTTTCTAGCTAAATCACATGACCAGCGATAGAACATGCCCTAAATAGGGAGTGGAGAAAACATGAGTTGCTGAGAGGAGAAGGAAGTTCTCACTCTATCACATTATTCACACCTAGCAATGATGTCTTAGACTTGAGCATACATACCTCTCCAATGGTAATAAGGAGCAAAAATGCTATAAGTACATTTAATTCCAAAATGTCCAAGCTCCGAGTGTACTTTCTAAATAAGACTAGGCCATTCATGTGGTGGAGGAACCACTTTGTCACCTCGTGGTAAGCATCGGACGAGGTGATTATCCCTCCATGAATAGCGTTTGGACCACTCTTGTATGTGATCCCAATGACTTGGTGTAACTTGGGGAGGGTATTCCCCATGTTAAAGAAACCTCAGAGTGTCCAAGTCCTCCCATATATCCACAATGGGATGCTCAACCAGGTTACATTACAGTA
>Ga0209611_10009905_pt1 | contig 14229 bp, 11 predicted proteins | sample S1TSphgellanicum_3_FD_187693 | JGI IMG/M metagenome (GOLD analysis project Ga0209611, IMG submission 187693) | Host-associated microbial communities from peat moss isolated from Minnesota, USA - S1T2_Fc - Sphagnum magellanicum MG (SPAdes) (version 2) | ecosystem: Host-associated > Plants > Peat... | reverse complement strand
TGCTTCTTTTTTGAGTGGGATGATGTATTTTGTTGTGGAAAATGTTGGAGATGAAGATTAGATTCTTGTTGTGGTAATTCACTATGGGATAGAGGTGATGATATTTGTCCAAAATTCTGGTTTCTATTGTGATTTAGGAGGCTTTTTGGATGAAATACTAGGTTCTTACACGCTGCATTGGCTTGTGGCTACAGGAATTATAGTTCTGGAGGCACTAATATTGACTGCAGCAGTGGTGGTGTCACTCACTGCATACACATATTGGGCTGCCAGTAAGGGTTATGACTTTTCCTACCTGGGCCCCATTCTCTTTGTGGGTGTAATAATACTCATGCTGTTTGGCATTATTCAGGTACTTTTTTCTACCTTAGACCTTGCTCATCCTCTCTGGTCTCTATTTTCTTGCAGTGTTGCTTGTAATGGAACTGTTAGTAATTAGCATACTCCATGTTCTTGTGAACTTCTGCAATTGGCCTTGCAAGAGCTTGAAGAGCTACAGCTTCTCCCCAATTCACATGTGCCCTTGATGTCTTGATCTTTCTGTCTTTCTCCTCACAAAGGCCTGTCCTTCAAGGTCACATCAGTCATCTGTAACAACTTTTGGTATTTCCTATTTAGGACTTGGATTTGGCAATGCATTGAATAATCTGAATTTGATGCTCAGTGTACTTGGCAAACCATCAAACATTGAGTTTTTCCGATGCTGTAACTGATTACTGTGCCGTGCTTCATTGATGGGTGGATTGTGAGTGAAGAAAAGATATCTGATGTTTTGTGGGATTTTGTTGCAGACCTTTTTCCCTCTGGGCCCTATATCCATGACCATATATGGTGTGCTTTCTAGTCTCATATTTAGTGCTTACATCATCTATGACACTGACAACCTTATCAAGCGCTACACGTATGATGAATTTATCTGGGCATCGGTGGCTCTTTACCTTGATGTCATCAACCTCTTCTTGTCCTTGCTTGAAATTCTACGCAGTATCCAGTCTGACAACTAGCTAATTTACAAGCATCTTATCAAGCAAAGAGTATTAATGCAATTTTTAGGAATTTTTAGAGACTGGGGAATTTGATTTGCTAGCTTGATTTCCCAGCATCTTGAGGGTGAATATTTGCGTGCAATAAGTAGGTGGAGATATAAAGGAAATTTTGACCTTAAAGTTTGTGAGATTTTTTTGTGAAGGAGTTTCTTATTGGTCAGTTAAGTGTATATGGCTCTCAAGCAACACTTTTCCTGTAAATACATCTGTCAATTGTGTTTGATAAGGGCACTAATATATTCCATTTTGTACAACAGTCTACTGATTGCTCTTAATGGTGGTGATTTTGGGGGTCCATCAACTTGGTTATAGGTTGAATGTCACCCTGTTCTGGATTAAGTGTAGCCAGCTTGTTTCATTGTCCTTCTGTCAAGTTTAGATGTATACATGTTAAAGTTTTTATCATATGTCTCTTGGGTGCTAGTCAACAGCATGACTAGAGTCTTGCTATTGCTGCTGGAAATTTAATAGAAACTCAAGACTCAGATGTTTGTATAGTGGGTTTGCCTGAAAATCTAGGCTGATTATTATATACTTAGCTATGACAGCAGTCCAGAGTAGGGAGTACACCTAGAGAAGTATAGGTTAGTCCTGTTTCTTCTGTGGGTCAAGCCAAGAAGATTGACACGAGATGGGGATACCAAGTATTTAGAGCCAAAAATTTGTCAGTGGATGAACCATTGAAGGGTTTGCCATGATAACCATGAGGTTTGGATTGTGGAAAATAACCCATTGCCATATATGCGTCTACTTATTCATGCCAAGAATTGTCCTGCTATAGATCGACAGGAGTTGCTATGTATGGCACAAAATAGTTAGACCCTCTATAGGATTCGTCTGTTCAGTGGGTGTACCTCTATTTTCAACAGCTTCCCTTATCTACATCCACCCTCAGGAGTTGATGAAGTCAATGGGAAGGCACTACAGTTGGTCAATGCTATTTGTGATGAAGATGATGAAAGTCCAGGTGATGAAGACAACACTTATGTGAATGAGGTTTTTAATAACACTCATTATTGTGTAACTAGGTGGATAGTCCTTTAGTAATAGAGCAATAGAGCCCATCATAAACAAGGGCATGCCCATCACTTATAGGGATTTATGTTGACCATGGAATTTGGTTGTTTGTGATGGCACTTATCCATTTAGAAGAAAATTTGTCATGGTTTATTAAGGCCAATTACAGTTTGAATAAAAAGTGGGGTTAAACGCATTGAGCTTTGCATGGAAATTGATTTGTAAAGCAATTGGGATCTCATTGGGAATGTTGCATATGAGATGTTGGTTTCCATTTGTGTAGAAATAAACAATTGTGGGCAATTTTCAATGCAAATGTTAAGCATCAGATTTCACTCTGTACTGAAATGATTGACTTTTATATTGCAACAAACCTCCATCTCCTTCACTTTGTTGCATTCAAGTGGACATTTGCCATAGTAGTGATGAGGCATGAATTGCCAAAATTGTTTCTTTCACTTGCAAGTTTGAACTGCTTACTTGCATGGTTTGTGTTTCGTAGGAGAGTGTCATTCAACTTTGGACTTACCTTTCTGTAGTTTGGTTTTACTTGCTAATGACCACGAAAACTAGTTTTCTGTATTGAAATGAAAAGAAACAGTGTCTCTGTTAGCTCAATTATACAAGTGCACTGTATAGGCACAATAAAAGTTGGATTTTTGTTGACTACACAAAGAAATTCAAGCTCATAAAAAGAACATCCAAGGTTCAGTTCTCACCATGGGTGTTATCTGAAATTTCTGGTTTCCTCTTAACAGACTCAGATTTGCTTGTTGATCTGGTGGCACCTATCTCTCCCTTGTTGCCCTTCTTCGATTTCAACTGGGTAAATAATTGACCTCCTCCTCCCGCCTAGACTTTGGATCACTTCTATCACCTGTTCACATCCAAGCATGCCATTTTTTGTACCACCATTCTTTGGCAGTTGAAAGTTGGCAGGTTTTATGAGTCACTTGAAGCTTACTCAACTTTCTCTTCTTCCTTGCCATCCTTGTCTGTACCCATACTTCCTTGTTCCATTACCTGAAGGATTCAACCAGACAAATGAGCCTGTCAGAAGAATTGGGATTTGGTTTTTATTCAATCTTGGTCAGAATGCTAGCAAGTACTGTGTTGAGCAGATGTTTTGTGATTGCTTAACTTCCAAACATGGATTGCAATTATGACAACAAATATTACTGTGATTCCTCTATAGTGAATCCTGCAGTATTCCAAAAAAAGGGGCAACTGACTACTCTTAGTTTTTGTACTCTGCTTGTAAAACACATACCTGTCATACACTGTCGGGATTTTGAGAATGTGAGATGCAACTATCTTGTGAAGAGATATTAATAAAAGTTTCATGTCTCATCTCACTATTGCTCATTGGTCTGGACATGGCTCTCTTTGTGTTAAAACTTACAGGATTCTTGGACAAATTCATTTCTTTGCCATGCTGAGAATTCCCACTGCTTCTTATCAGCAATTTACAAAGTCTATTGAGACTTTTTGCTTCATCACAACAGCTAGAAACACCTGAGCAATGAAAGCAAGTAAATGGGATCAATTCATACCTGCAGTAAGCTAGTGCACAGACTCCAATGAATTTTTCATCCATCTCTACATCTCTCTCCTCCACTTCCTGTTATTGTTCAGACCCACAAATTATCCTTCTCAGGATGCAGATATCATATTTGAAGTTCCTCACTCTTATTGTACAGTGAAATGATGATCAGAACAAGCATTTTTCCCTTAGGCAAAACGAAGTGAAGATTTGTGTACTATTTTTGCCCCCTAAAACTCTTGCAGCATATGCAACATCACTTCTTTGCTCTTCACCTGATGCTTGCTGTGGAGTCATTGTTCCTTATCTATGTTGAGGAATACCGTCTTTTCATTTGCTACTCAGTACTATGCCAAGTCATCATTTGCCCAAGCGATCAAGATGTCACTCTACCTGCCCTAATTTTCAACTCAAAACTTCATTCTGAAGTCATTGTTTGTTGTTCATGTTATTTCATGTATCAGTGCTGATCAAACACATGTTATCCCACTATCATCTCATTTTGTGGCATGATTCCATCGTCAACAAAAGATTTGACTTGATTTTGATTCTGGTACCCTGATTCTTGCATGATGATGAATGGATGTATGTTTTTGACCAGGTAGCTCCTTGACATTTTTTTAAGGCTCCCCTCTCCTTTTTGGTGTCTGGCAGTCTCAGCCAGTGGTAGACCTGCAGTCGTTATAATGCTGATGCAAACACAATAATAGTAAAAGAAGACCCCAAAGCTTCAGATGAATTTGTTCCATTTCAGGGACACATAAATGTGAGCTCCCAAGCCTCCCTCCTCCTTCTGATGAACTCCAGCAGCAAAGTGCAGGAGGTCTAATGTTGTCAGTTTCTAAATTTCAGCTGTGAGTGTCTTGTTGCACTGCTGCATCTTCTCAACTGAGATAAAGAGACAGCCACTTCTCCTTACCTTAGGGTAATTTCCTCCAGCTTACTGCAAACGATCCAAAGAACATTGCCTTGAGTCCAGAAAAAGATATCAAACTGAAGCAACCAGTGACAGGTGGTGTAACATTGTGGATAGATTTTCTCAACCACAATGTACTTATCCACACCTCCTTTCCAATGCACTTACATGCAGATCCAGGGTCCCTTGAATCTCTCAAACATTGTATGCTCCAAAAACTGCAAAACCCCCACAAAAGGCTCACTGGGCCTTGCCAAGTAAGTTCATGTGTGCTGCAATTTGAAATAGAATTGAAATGAGAGCATTAAAGAAATTGGGAGTCATACCAAAATCTCCAAAGAATATAATGCGCTAATAACATAACAGCATTTGAGAGCCAAGTTTGTCAGGTGCATAGGTGTGATGGTAGGCATACTTGGAACAAGTACCTTTGGAATAAGTGTCTTCAAGGCCACTTTAATGTGCACATGTACGTACAATCCATACTTTGTGTGTATGTATGTGCCTCCAAAGCAAAACTGGAATGATGAGCAATCAAATGTTCCAGTTCAATGGTGAGCACTCATAGGAAGTTGTTTCTCACCCCTGCACTATCTTCAGGGCTCCCTTCTGTTCCACCTTCTGATCTTAATCCTGATTCATCGGTACATAGGAACCCTAACCTGTCCCACAATATGCATTTCACCTTTGTGAGAGCAGTCATCATGACTACTTTGCATGTGAACATTAGAGACCATACAAACTTGCAGTCCAAAAGTTTTTTCAGATCTAATTGTAAAAGTCAAGAATAGAGACCAGAACCAAGAGGGATCCTATGGAATCCTGATGACAAAAGAGGAACAACTTCTGTCTCTGGTACAGGTCTGGAGATATGCTGGGCACAAACTACATATCTGTATTCCCTATCCTACATGTGGCCACAAGAAGTTTGTGAGTTGATCTCTAACTCAAAACTTTGGATACTACGAAAATGAAGTACTTTCCCCGTGTTTTGTGTCTCCCTTCTGCAAAGAATAGACATCTCAAAGCAATGGCATTCAGTTTACACTTCAACTTCATCAGCATTTGTGTTTGATCCTAAGTCAAGCTTATGAGAACTAGAGAGACAAGTATTGCAATTCATAACTCTTTCATTTTGAGATATTTCATTCTGGCATATTACAGCAGGCATTAGATGGACCTATTTTGATCAGATCGCCACAGGAGACATGCATGTTGTGAGAAGACTTTTGACCATTCACAAATTTGTGAACAAGATGAAAGTGAGACCTGTAGTCAGAAATTGTCACAGGGGCAAATACCACCTGGTGCTGCTCCTCCATGGCTGCCTTTCCAGTTTCACGAGCTCCTGAAACTACATATTCAAAACCATTAGGGCAAACAAATAGAGCACCACAGAACTTCACATTCATTTATACAAAGGATCTATCCAAAAGCTTTGCATCCTGATGCTTCAATTTTGGTGATAGAAAACCTTACCCTAATCCAGTTGCTCTAGAAGCCTGTGTAAAATTACAATGTGTAGATCTGTTAGAGATTTTCTGAACAGAGAACTATCATTGTGCCACTTGCCTCCCCCAGAACGGAATGTCAGAATTGTGGATTCTGATTTCTACCTTTCATGCTACAAGAGAAGGCAGAGAGGATAGGCCTCCACAATCTGTAAGAGAATATCAATCAATGTCCAGATCTTAGGAAACAACAGATGGTGATGACAAATCAAGCAATGAAGTAGTCGGCATCAGGCCACCATGGTTCCTGTGGCCTTGCAAGTTGGACAAGATCTGACAAGGCAACATTGATTGAACAAAAAGGAATAGGAGAAAACTCATCAGAATGGCATGTTATCTTGTTGCCATGCAGCTCTGATTTATAAATATCTGCGCTGTTACGGTTGCACGAGCGCAGTTTATGTAATTCATGTAAAATCAGAAAGAAATACAGGGAATCTTTGCGTTTGATCATATTCTTTGCCTCCTGCAGATGGCCTACGCGGCCAAGAATGTAAACGATGCAGGTCGTTTACATTCTTGGTCGCATTGTTTACATTCTTGACCGCGCTAGCCATCTACAGGAGGCAGAGAATACGATCAAACGCAAAAGTTTCCTGTAAAACCAAATGTGGATGTGTGGACACCTTCGCTGAGTGCTTGCACGGTGATGTCGAACTGGGAGAAATGCGTCGCTACATCAACAAGTTCCTCAGCTGGATCCTGAAAAAGAACCTCCAGGCTATCTCCTCCTATCAAGCATGTATCTGCTACTGCTGGCAAACTCGGATCTCAGTGAAGACTTCTTGTTTCTTCACATCTCTTTCCTTTCACGTTGGTACGTCTCGTTCCGACAACATATCTAGAAAGGAAAGAAGTGTGAAGAAACGAGACAACTCCCACCTGGATTGAAGCGGAAAATGAGGTGCAAAACATGTGTAGTAAGACGATCAAGACCTCCTCTTCCTTCCCTCAGATGATTGAAATCAATGCAGAACTGAAAGAGATGTCAGGCTGATGATGCCGCGGAGGTACGTGCCAGAATTCCGAAATTTGTGCCGTGCATGACGATATGAAGAAGAAGAAGAAGAAGAAGAAGAAGAAGAAGAAAAGGCGTTTTCATTTGATCTGAACATAGCGAGAGAATTTGGATATTCCAATCAAGCTCTATCAAAACAAGCTCCTCCTAGTACACACGTAAAATGAAGCAAAATCTGCAGGTTTGTGGCGACTTCCTCGCATACTTCCATGAAGTCCTTCATTGCAAAATTAGATGGGAGAGCAAAATCGTGTGAGCATGGCGTTGTTATTTGTATGTTCTTGAAGAGTGGTGTTCGTTCTTGATACCTATCTTCTTGAAGATGGTGTTTGTTCTTTGCATGTTGTTGAACATGAGGTGTTTGTTCTTGGTTTGTGCATAACGAGGATGACGGGCGTTTTTCCTTGGCTTATTTCTTGAACACATTGGTGTTTGTTCTTTGTATGGTCTTCTTGAAGATGGTATTTGTTCTTTGCATATTCATCAACATGACGATGTTTGTTCATTTCATGTTTTGAAGATTGTGTTTGTTCATTCTTTGCATGTTCATGAAGATGATGGCGTTTGTTCTTTGTTTGTGCGTGATGCTGATGATGGTGTTTTGTCGTTTGCATGTTCTTGAAGATGATGATCTGGTTTGTATACCCATTCTCGAAGATGGTGTCTGTTCTTTGTTTGGTACCTTCACCTTCTTGAGTGAGGCCTTTCTTAGTGGCCATGCTGATACTGGAAAACAACAAAGGCGTCACAAACACGCTGGCTCTGCCAATAAATAAGATGTTGTACATCTACCTACCGTGTCCACACTCTGAACACCAAAAAATATTTGTTCCAATTTAAACAGTCTAAACACTTTCACCAAAGAAACCGGTTCACCTAATGTGAAACTAGTTCTATTAAGGTAAAACCTCCAAAAGATGGATCGAATAGTGCGATAGTTTTGGAAGTGTAAACTCCTACCAATATCCAGGATTTTTTTTTTTATGTTTCAAATTTTTAATCAATAATTTGGAATGCACCTCACAACTAATTAACTAGCTAACAATAGGTCAAAAGAAACTACCATGGTCTCGAGTCACATTTGACATTGATAAAATGAATAATTTTTGGCCAAAATGCAAGCTTAAATCCTAAAGTACTACATGGCAACATGTTAGTTTTCTCGTTCTTTTTGCATCAATCTTATCAAATCAAATTGACATATAATCAAAGGCACCACTTGCTTTACACCTTTTTCTTCTTCCATGTGCTCCAATTAATCCAATGAAATACATGGATTGACATGTAACCAAATCATGGAATTGACATATAATCAAAAGCATCACTTGCAAAATCCTAGAATGCCATGTGGTACCCATACAATTATTCTTGCTTCCTCTTGTTTTCTCATCTCTTACTCCACACCTCTTTTCCTTTTCTTTCTTTTTCCCCTTCACATGCTCCAATTAGTGCAATCAAATACAAGAGACATGTTTAATCTTGTTTTGTGTATGTAACATCTCGAATCTCCTTGAGCCCATAACATTTTGCTATTGAAAGGGTTGTTGGTAGTATGATGTGCTAATTCAATTTCATATGCATCATCCACATTGTGTGGAATCTTGAACTTAAGGACAAATTTTGAACGAAAGGTTTCACTTCCATACTTGAAAAAGTCTTTGTCCACTATTATTTATGGAATGTGTCAGAAAATTATGCTTTTTAGATTTTTTTGGAAATTTTTTACATAACATATCACATGAGGGATTGTTAAATGTGTGATATGAAGACGTAAATTAATAATCTTATAGTTTGGAACAAACACATCACAAAAATATTGAACTATTTTCATGCACATGAACATAATTGGCATTTGGGTAGTATGTATAAACATAAAATATTTGTCCCATAGAAGAAATATGTCTTATATGTATATAATTGTTATAATATAATCATTTATATAAAAAACAATTATTGTAATTTGATATGTATGTACGAGATGCATCTTTTGAATATTTTATTGGTTTGAATACATAGATTGATGAGGCTTTAGAATGTTAAGAATGTGTTAAAAAATCACATTTTTTTGTCCGCATAGCAAAATACCTTTATTTTTATGCGAAATGGAGATAATCACCTTTTTTTAATGTATTCAGTATGATATATATTAGTGCCTTATCTATTTTTATGTTTAAAATTAGTCCTTTTAAAGTTATAATCATATGGTTTATGAATGGTTGTTAGACTTTTGAAATACCAAGAGTTGATTTCTTTTCACCAAATACCAAAACATTCTATATATTTGAAATGGGTACAACAATGCCATATGTGATATGATTTTTATGTTTGACTATCTTGACACATAGGGAATTGTGTAATTTGTATCTTTAAGTGGGATGGTTGGTGGAAATATCTCAAAATGTTCTAGCATTTCAAAATACTAGAAGACAATAATATTTTATCATGTCATTTTTGTGACACTCAAGCAAATTGAGACCTTGTTATTATGAATATAATTAAAATTTGATGTATTTTAAAATAAATCTTATTGAGATTATTTCATACAATCATCTAGGGCAAATTTATTTTGCCCCATATATCTACCAAATTTAGAATCGTCAACAACTTGCATCATCTATAATTAAGTACAACATTACATTCATTCAAAATTCATGGATAATATTTGAACATTAATGAAGACCATTTGCAAAAATCCAAAATCATAGTGAAATTCATGGACAACAATGAAATCACATCAAAAACCATCTATAAACCTAAAATTCAAATGATTCATAACTTGAATATGTAGAGTGCATGGACTTCCACTTGAAGATTGAGGATCTAATTTGAACTTCAATAAAAATTTGGATTTCCAAAATTTAAATAAACTTTGATATGGAATGGACAACAACAAATTCACATTAAAAAAATTTGAATCCTAACTACTTTAAAGGGTATTTGAACTTTAAACCCTTGGAAGGGAGCAACCCATTGCAATTCAAGGTCTACCTACATTGAAAACCCAATTGGAAAACAATGAAAAACACATTTCTAGAACATTGATTTAGGTTTCAATTGAAGATGCACTAAATCACATGGTTTTTTCAAGTGTAGTGTAATTTATTTTTGAAATAAAATTGGGTGAACTTATTATAATTTGATGTTAGAAGAACTAGATTTTGTCATAATCTTTGAAGAAAAAACTTGCACAAAAACCACATAAGGACTCAAATTTTAGAAACCTAGGAATTGACTTGTAGCCACCACATCATTGTGCTACCTTTTTCATTTGTACCTCAAAAGAATATGATTTAGTATCAGTCATTCAACCAAATTCACTCATTCAGCCAAAATCATTCAATCAAGTTGCAACTTTCCCACAAGCATTAAAGTTATTCAACTCTTGAAAAAATTTGATTGGAAAAATTGAAACAAACTTAACATACAATGTGATCTAGAAGAAGTTGATACTTGATGCATTTAAAATGTAAAAACCCATTCAATATGCCTAGTTAAAAAAAAGTGTTGTATATATCAAAATTTCCACATGCTATTCTTCTATGAAGACTAATTTGTAGATTGCAAATTTATGGATCAAAAATTTCCAAAAAACCTCTTCTAGAAGCTTGCTATTAACTATGCATCTATGTGATAACACAATTTGCCCTACCATTTTGCAATGGCCTTGTCATAAGGGACATTGTACAAAGTAAAAATAGTGAATGCATGTTATATTGGGTCACTTTTGGTGTTACAATGGTCACTCTTGTAAGAAAAATTATGTTGAGATGCTTGTGGTGAGTAATATAATATTTCATTTAATAATTTTTTCTCCACTAACAACTTGATTATCAATTTGTGTCTTCAAAATTCTTATATCTTACATTATTTAATCAAATGCATTATGTGAACATTGTCAAACATAGATGTATGCATTACTTATCCATGAAAGAAAATTGAAGTCAATTGCATTGTTTAATACATTCATTTTGATTTTTTAAAAATGAAAATTATAATTAAAACAAGCATTCACATTATTCAAAAAGACTCAAAAGGACATCAATATTATATCCAATATATTCTTGGATTTTTTTATTATATTAACATGACATCATCCTAATTACTCATATACCAATCCACTATAATCATGAAATAGTAAATGTAATAAAAATTCAAAATAATCTTTTACAATCCTTTTTCTATTAGACTATCCTTTTGGGTACCCTAATTGTGAATATGTTTGATTAAAATAATGCCAAATGTGAGCCACTTAACCATTTATAGTTTATATCTAGTTACAAACAAAGATTATGTTTTTGCATCCCATATTTTTGTTGTCATCAACTCTTACTTTGGATTCTCATAAAATTAATGAATGAACTTATGCAAAAAAAATACAAGATTCTATCAATGCATTAATTTGCAAGCCATATTTCAAAAACATTAAACATTTTTCTTAAAAAAAAGGGCTCCTACTAATGTGAATAATGTGAAAGGTTGAAAAGTTGAAATATTAGATTTCATAATTTTAAAATATGGGACATTCATGAGAAAAAAAATGATAAACAATAATGAATTGCACATATTCCTTTGTTGCTAAAAGGCACATTAACTTGAACTTAGTCTAGAATGGAAGGTCGATCACACATACTGTAATTGCATTGATTTTAAACATGCATCGAATTTTTATTGAAGTAAAATGTGCTAGCATCAAAAGCTTGAAACTGGGCATTGAAACCATTGTTTTTTGGTGGCCTTTGTGTTCAATAATCTATTAAGCTTTAGAGCTAATAATTTTTGTTTCACTTTAGCAAATGTGCATATCTTGCATTGGACCTAGTGCATTTCAACTAAGTCTCATTGAAGACATATCCTACCCATGGTAATTTGTTAGTCCAAGTGTTTTGGAACTTTCTTGATGCTTCATATAACTTCTTCTTTTAAGGAACCCCACATATTGAATCAAACACAAGAAGACAAAATGAATTATGAACATGTGGTGAAAATTTTGGTGGGAGATCTACAGAAGAAGGAGGTCTAGCCTTGTCTTGAGGTTTTAAGGAGAGAGGGAAGATGTACTTAAACTTAAAGTTCTTTAACATTTGCAAAGGGGCCATGTTAAGAAAGAGAGTTAAAACGATTTGCAAAATGCAAGACAAAAAGAAAATTGAGTTTGGTAATTTAGGTTGAAATGAAGGATGTAACATAAGTTGAACAAACTTGAAAAAATTCAGGAATATGGAGCCTTTAGGGTTGAAATGCAAGATGCAACACAAGTTGAAAACAACAAAATACAACTTTTGGGGGGTCTAAGTTGAAACTCAAGACTCCAAACGCAAGATGCAACATAAATCAAAAGTGAAGAAGGGAATTGATTTTTGACAACGCAACATAATACAAAGTCAATAGTGGTAGTCAAAATCACAACTTCAAGTATAAATTGCATGTGCCCATCATAGTAACCCTAAATTCATGACCTCCAAAGTTGAAATCACAATGAAAACTATGCATTGATACAATAAGTAATAACTTGTAATTGAATACGATGTTGCAAAAGTTGCAAACAATTGGATCATAGATTTTCAATGAACACAAATTTGAACAAACATTATCTCTTGCCTCTTACGATTCAAAAATTTATTTATAATTTGAATTGGTGAATGGGGAAAATATTTGGCAATTCAAACATGCTAGTGATTTAATGAGTTGTGATAGAACAAGGTTGGGCAGGGAAATTAAAGATTCTAAAATTCAATTCAAGTGTGAAACCTCATGTATTCCCAAATCCCATTATCATTAATTGCCCATGTTCATTTGTCCACCGTATTTTTGATAATTAATTCTCTTTCAATGGGCCTAAACCACAACCTTTCAAATTTCATTTCATTACCAAAGTTGAAAGAATTGCAAAGAAAACATGAAGTATAGTAACATTCATCAAAAGAAGTCTTGTTTTTTGCAAACCAATCATTTTGCAACAACATGCAACTATATGTCATTTGTGACTTTTTCCATAACAATTAACCACCCTTGAAAATTTTGTGACTATCTTACAATATGTTACAACTATTATTACATCTATTTGAAGTTTCATTATTCCATGTGAATGACTTTTAAATATATCATCCATGAATATACTATTAGCTCCCATTAGTCACATTGGTGGGAAAAAACACATTACAGATGGGCCAACTGGGGCACATTCATGACATGTGTGTAAAGTATACACCTCCAAAATGTGTTGCATTTAATTTTGGGTTTCATTTTTGGTGTTTGGGTTTTATCATTATGATATATACAATATAAAAAAATTTGTTTATTGTTTTACATTGCGTTAGGTTTTGGTTTAAATTAATCAACCAAATCATGTTCGAAATGGAATTAAATAAATGGTCCACCACACATTTCTTGTCATCTTCCATTTGAAAGTGATTATTTGTCAAAATTTTATTTTACCACATACTTATGGTTATTGCTTTTGGAAAAATTCATTTGTGATATGAAAATTATCAAACTCTTCTCACGGCTCACAAATGTATTTTAATCATATGGAATCACAATGTTTAGTAGATAGTTTTAAATTTTTAAAAAAGATTAACAATCATTTCGATCATTTCTTGAGGACATTTGCATTTTTTGGTACATTATGATGTGTAAATGTATTTTAACATCACATCACCTGAAATAAAAAATTGTAGTTTTTTTAGCATGTCTTTGGGTTTTGACGTACCATAATATGTAAAAACATTGTGAAAATATATCATAATAATGATGTGATTGAAGCTCAAACATGGCACCCCTAAAAACTAATTAATGTGACAACAATCTTAACCCCCATAGTGTGTTTTCACCCTAGTAACCAAAATACAATCACAAATAATTTGATTAAGTTGTCTTATGAATATAGTAAAAGTATATTTCTAGGGGTGTATTAAAAATATATTAAAAATATTTTCAAAGTATAACATGAGTATATTAAAGATGTTTTAAAAGTTTATCTGTAGCCAAAAAGAAAGGGTCCAGTGAAAACAGACGACTCATACACCCACTGATGCGGACCTTGACATCGACGTTCTGTAGATCGAGCTCACGCCCACTAATAACCTTCCATGCCCAACACTCAGAGCTTCTCACTGTCCTCCTTGACTCCTCAATAATTCACAGACTGTCAAACACATCCACACAGCAATTCGACAACT